>LXNI01000016.1_pt1 | contig 180759 bp, 166 predicted proteins | sample 809091 | NCBI WGS metagenome assembly LXNI01 (sample SAMN04870527, study PRJNA318959) | sponge metagenome | biome: 01000161; feature: marine sponge reef; material: water | host: Sarcotragus foetidus | place: Greece: Milos, Mediterranean Sea | collected 2013-05-29 | depth 5-7 m
CGACGTTCCCGCGGGAACGTCGCCCCGGGCCTCCGCTCAAGCCGTTCGAGGCGGATCGGTCAGCCGGCCTCGGGCAGCTGGCTCACGTACTCGATCATGCGCTGCTGCTGATCCTCGTCGGGGAGACGCCCCATGCCGCCGCCGAGGTTGTCGATCATGTGTTCCGCCCGACTCGTGGCCGGCGTAACGACCGTCACGGCGGGGTGCGCAGCGGCGAACTTGATGAAGAACTGGGCCCAGGAATGGGCGTCGAACTCGCTCGCCCATTCCGGCACCTCACGGTCGCCCACGCGCGACCAGAGCCGCGTGCGGCCGAACGGCACGTAGACGAGCACGCCGATATTCCGCTCCGCCGCGAGCGGCAGGATCTCCTCGGCTGCGCTCACGTTGTCGACCGCGTAGTCGACACCGATGAAGTCGAGGGGGTAGTCCCGCATCACCTGCGCAAGCACCGGATACCGTCGATCGCTCGTGCTCGTGATCCCGATGTAGCGGACTCGCCCGGCCGCTTTCAACTCCTCGAGAATCCCCAACTGCACCGGCGGATCTCCCAGGTTGTGGACCTGGATGCAGTCGATGACGGGGACGCCGAAGTATTCGAACGAGCGCTCGATCTGGGCCCGCGCCGCATCCGGGTCGGCAGACCCGCCGCCACGCCCGGCTACGTTCACCTTGGTGGCCCAGAAGACGCGGTCGGAGATGCCGAGCCTCTGGCAGATGTCCCCCGCCACTTCCTCGGAGGAGCCATAGCCGGGGGCGGTGTCGAACACCGAGCCGCCGCCGTCGACGAGCGCCTGCATCACCCCCTCGAGCTGCGTGACGTCGTCGCCGCGCGCCACACGCTGGAACGTCGCCGAGCTTCCGAGGCCGACGATCGGCAGTTCCTCCCCGGTTGAGGGGACGGGCCGCGTGATCATCTCCTGCCCCTGGAAGGCGCGCAGGACGCGGGGGTTCAGGGAGAGGGCCGCGCCCGCGGCGGCGGTAGTGCGGAGCCAGTCGCGTCGAGTGACCATCTTTCAAGTTCCTCGTGCTGGGGTTGGACTGAGGCATCAAGCATGTTGGACAGGTCCGATGCTCGGGTAACACCTTGCGGGCTCCAACCGCTGCCCCCTCTCCAGCGCGGTCTCGATGTCCTATTTGACCATGGTCATGACCATGGTTCTATTGATGGTGGGTTGAAGATGTCGGACAGACTCGGAGCGGACGGATGGAAGCAGACCACGAAGGCGCCGCGGGTGGCCCCCGGACCATCAAGGCATCGGAGTTCAAGGCGAAGTGTCTCAAGCTCATGGATGAAGTCGCCGAGACCGGCGAGGAAATCGTCATCACGAAGAACGGTCGCCCCGTGTCGAAGCTCGTCCCTTGCACCGAGAGGCCGGAGACCCTGTTCGGACGGTACCGCGATGTCATCCGGATCCACGGCGATATTGTGGGGCCCATGCCCAGAGAGTGGTGGGACATCTGGGATGACGAAGGGGAGGATCTCTTTTGATCCTGCTCGACACACATGTCCTGCTGTGGCACGGGCGCGGAGACCGTCGGCTCGGTCGACGCGCCCGCAGGGTGGTCGAGCGCGCCCTGCCCCGGCGGCGTGTCGCGGTCTCGGCCATCTCCTTCTGGGAGATCGCCATGCGGGTCCACAGTGGACGGCTCGACGTCCTCATGGATCCGGAGGCCCTGCGTCGCGACCTTTTGGCTCAGGGCCTCGTTGAAATCCCGGTCAACGGCGTTATCGGCATACGAGCAGGCGTACTTCCGGGGCTTCATGGGGACCCTGCCGACCGATTGATCGTCGCCACGGCCCTCGAGGGACATGAATTGCTCACAGCCGACCGGCGCATCCTCGACTGGCCCGGCAAGCTGAGCCGGATCGACGCGACCGAGTAAGGCGGATCTCGGGCTGCGGCCGGGTCAGGCGGACTCCGGGCAGGCGGACTCCGGCTCAGCCACCGTGCGCCTCCAGCCGGGCGACTTCGGCCATGACGCGGTTGAACTGGGTGGCGGCGTGGTGCGGGGCCAGATTGCACAGATAGACGTGCGGCCCTCCGAGGCGCCGCAGCGCGACGATCGTCTCCGCGCAGTGACGCTCCGGCGTGACCCCCGCCTCGAAAGCCGAAGCCACCGCCTCGACCGGCACCGGGAAGAACCGCGACAGGCGCTCGAGTACGCTGCGACGGCCGTTCCGATAGTAGAAGACGCCGAACGAGCCGGGGATCGCGAGGCCCTCTCGCTCCGCGCTCTCCAGCCACCCCTCCGCCAGCGCCAGGTCGTGGTGGGAGACAACCTGGGTAAGATAGTAGTCCGCCGCGTACTCCGGGTCCGTGGCGAAGCCGATCTGTTCGGCGATGGGACGGTGGAGATTGACCCAGCCTCCGAGTGACAGGCTCCGTGCGCGCTCCCGGAATCTCTGCCTGAGTTGGTACCCGTGAGGGACGCAGCGCGCTGCCCCGCGCACCTTGTCTCCGCCGGTCACGGTCACGCTCTCGACGCCCCGGGCCCGCGCGCGGTCCACGTAGCGCAGGCAGTAGTCGAGCGGGTGGAGGCAGGTCAGGAAGGGGACGACCCGCCACGGTTCGACCTCGTTGGCCAGGTTCGCCGTGAGGTGTTGAAGGTTCTCCTCCTCCTCCTCGCCCACGGCACTGTCCGTGAGCATGAGGAAGGCGTCTCGCGCAGCGAGTCCCCGAATCGCGTGGGAGAGGTCGATCCACATGTCCATCGCGCCGCCGCGGGTGAGCCCGCTTCGGGGCGGACGCAGTTCGACCGTCATCGTCGGCTCATCGCCCCGCAAGCGCTGGACGAAGCGGCTCTCGGCCGACGTTTCCAAATGACCTGGTGTGTCGCTCACTTCGGAGGGTCTCGCCTCGCGCGCAGGGTGGCCTCGCCTCGGGTCGGTTCACGGACCGGGAGAGGATGCGCATCCGGAGTCCCGTTGCAAAGCCGCGAGGGTCGCGTTCCGTTTCGGGCCGCGTGCGACAGGCGGTAGCGAAGTGGGCTGACCTCCCGCGTCGTACTGGGGCGACATCGGCGGAGACACCAGGTGACCGACGACATTCTCGTGAGCGATGAGCAGCTGGCGGAGGACATTCTCACACTGCTGGCCCGAACGCCGGGGACGGTACGTGTGCTGCTGGAAGATCTGCCGTCCGACCTCCTGCACGCGGACGAGGGGGAGGGGACGTTCAGTCCCTTCAGCGTGCTGGGACATCTCATCCAGGGCGAGATCGACGACTGGATCCCCAGGGCGCGCTGGATCCTCGAACACGGACGCGAGCGATCGTTTCCTCCCTTCGACCGTTTCGCGCACGTGGAGCGGACACGCGACCGCTCGCTGGATGACCTGCTCACCGAATTCGAAACCCTGCGCGAGGTCGGCCTCGTGGCACTCCGGGAAGTCATTGCGGAGGGGGCGGACCTCGATGCGGGAGGACTGCACCCGGAGCTGGGCGAAGTCACGTTGCGCCAACTGCTGGCCACCTGGGCGGTCCACGACCTGAACCACATCGCCCAGATCGCGCGCGTCGTCGCCCACCAGTTCGAGGACGACGTCGGTCCCTGGAAGGAGTACCTCCCGATCCTGCACCACGAGCGGTAGGGCGCCCGCGGGCGGCGCCGGTCAGCGCCGGCGCTCTGCCTCTGCTTCGGCGACGGCTGCGGCAAGGGAATCAGTGTAAGGCGGGGCGTGGATCCCTCGCTCCGTGATGATGCCGGTCACAAGCTCGTGAGGGGTGATGTCGAAGGCGGGGCTGTAAACGCCGGCCTCCTCGGGGGCCAGCAGAGGACCGAAGCCGCGGCGGACTTCGTCGGGATCCCGGTGCTCGATCGGGATGTCGGTGCCCGTCGGGGTGCCGAGGTCGACGGTCGAGGTCGGCGCGAGGACGTAGAAGGGGACGCCGTGCCGCTGGGCCAGCACGGCCAGGGGGTAGGTGCCGATCTTGTTCGCCACGTCTCCGTTGGCGGCGATGCGGTCGGAGCCGACGAAGGCGATGTCCGGTGGCGTGGTGGCGAAGAGCGATCCGGCCATGTTGTCGGCCAGCACGGTGACCTCGATGCCGGCGCGCGACAGCTCCCAGGCCGTGAGGCGGCTTCCCTGTAGCAGCGGCCGTGTCTCGTCGGCGAAGACGCTGACCCGGCGCCCGGTCTCGGCCGCCACGTAGACCGGGGCGAGGGCCGTCCCGATCCCCCCGGTGGCGAGCGAGCCCGCGTTGCAGTGCGTGATGACGGCTTCGCCACCGGCCAGCAGCGTCGCCGCATGCTCGCCGATCGCCCGGCACATGCGGCGGTCCTCCGCGTGGATGGCGTCGGCCTCGGCCGCCAGCACCTCGGCCAGCTCCCTGGCGGTCCCGGTTGCACCCTCCAGCCGGGCGTTCAGGCGGCGAGTCGCCCACACCAGGTTGACGGCCGTCGGTCGGGCGTTCTCGAGCCGCTCAGCCCAGCCCCTGAACCGGGATCGAAACTCGTCGGGCGCGATACCGTCGGCGGCGGATTGCCGAGCGAGAGCCGCGAGCCCGATGGCGGCGGTGATCCCGATCAGAGGCGCGCCCCGCACCCGCAGGCTCCGGATCGCCTCGATGAAGTCTTCGAGGCTCGAGAGCTCCTTCTCCTCACAGACGCCCGGGAGCAGCGTCTGGTCGAGGATGAGCGCGCTCAGGCCCCCCGGGGCCCAGCGGATCGTCTCCGGGATCGACAACTCGCGATGGTTCATGCCGCGCAACCTATCCGGCGGCGGGAAAGGCGCTACCTTGGGCAGTTACGGGGAAGTCCGCAGAGATCGATGCTGTCCAGGAGGGATCATGACGTCGTCACGAGAACACAGGGTCGCCAGCTCCGCGGTCGCGTTTCGGGTAGCGACCGCCACGCTCGCGCTCGCCATCCTCGCCCCTGCCGCGCCGCTTGCCGCGCAGGAGCGGGATCCGGATCACTTCGGCCCGGCCGATGTGTTCGAACTCGAAGTCGCCGGCGATCCACGGATTTCGCCGGACGGGTCCCAGGTTGTCTACGCGCGCTCCTCGATGGACATCATGACGGATCGCCAGCGGAGCAACCTCTGGATCGTCGACTACGACGGCTCGAACCACCGGCCGCTCCTCACCGGGCAGAGCAACTACTCCTCTCCGCGCTGGTCGCCGGACGGCACGCGGCTCCTGTACGTCGCGAGCGACGAACACGGGAAGTCCCAGCTCTATCTGCGCTGGATGGACACGGGCCAGACGGCCCTGCTCACGCAGCTGGAGCGAGGCCCGGGCGGGCTCTCCTGGTCGCCCGACGGGAGCATGATCGCCTTCAGCATGTTCGTCCCGGACACGCCGCCGCCCTTCGCACAGATGCCGGCCAAGCCCGAAGGCGCGACGTGGGCGCCACCCGCGACGACGTACGAGCGGCTCTACTACCGCTCGGACAGCCAGGGTTTCCTGCCCGTCGGCTACTCCCACGTCTTCGTCCTGCCCGTCGAGGGCGGGACGCCCCGCCAGGTCACGCACGGTTCCTACAATCACGGGGGAACCCCCGAGTGGACGCCGGACTCGCAGCACCTCCTGATCTCGGCCACCCGGCGCGACGACTGGGAGTACGTGCGGGACTCCGAGATCTTCGAATTCTCCGTGGCCGACGGCGCCGTACGGCAACTGACCGACCGGCGAGGTCCCGACTCGAGTCCGACCGTGTCACCCGACGGCAGCATGATCGCCTACACCGGCTACGATGACCGCTACCTGGGACATCAGGTCTCGAAGCTCTACGTGATGAACCGGGACGGGTCGGGCTCGCGCCTCATCGCCGACGACCTCGACCGCTCCATCGGCAACCTGCACTGGGCGAGTGACGGGGGCGGGCTCTTCTTCCAGTACGACACCGAGGGGAACACGCGGCTGGCGCACGTCGACCTCGACGGAGACGTGACGGACATCGTTTCCAGCGTGCAGGGCCTGTCGATCGGGCGTCCCTACGGCGGCGGGACCTTCACCGCCTCCTCGAACGACCACTTCGCCTTCACCTACGGGACGCCGGACCATCCCGCGGATCTCGCAGTGACGGACCGCAGCGGCGACTGGCAGCGGCTCACGCATCTGAACGAGGATCTCTTCGCGCAGAAAGCGATCGGCGAGACGGAGGAAGTCTGGTACAAGTCCTCGCACGACGGTCTCGATATTCAGGGCTGGATCGTGAAGCCGCCGGGCTTCGACCCGAGCCGCAAGTATCCGCTCGTGCTCGAGATCCACGGCGGGCCGTTCGCCAACTACGGAGATCGCTTCAGCGCCGAAGTCCAGTTGTTCGCCTCGGCGGGGTACGTCGTCCTCTACACGAACCCGCGCGGGAGCACGAGCTACGGCGAGGACTTCGGCAACGAGATCCACCACGCCTATCCGAGCCACGACTTCGACGACCTGATCTCGGGTGTCGATGAGGTGATTTCGCGCGGATACATCGACGAAGACCAGTTGTTCGTCACCGGTGGGTCCGGGGGCGGCGTGCTGACGGCCTGGATCGTGACCCATACGGACCGCTTCGCGGCGGCCGCCTCGCAGAAGCCCGTCATCAACTGGTACAGCTGGGTCCTGACGGCGGACATGGGCGGATCGAGCGGCATGAATTACTGGTTCCCCGGCGCGCCGTGGGACAACCTCGAGCACTACATGGAGAGGTCTCCGGTCCACCACATCGCGAACGTGACGACGCCGACGATGCTGATCACGGGCGAGGTTGACTGGCGGACGCCGATGTCGGAGTCCGAGCAGTTCTACCAGGCGCTCCGGATTCAGAAGGTACCGTCGGTGCTCGTGCGGATTCCGGAGGCGAACCACAGCATCGGGGCGCGTCCGAGCGGCCTGATCAGCAAGGTGCAGCACATCCTCGCCTGGTTCGAGCGCTACCGGACCGACGGGACGACCACGCAGTGACAGGGGCCGGGCGTGGCCCCGGAAGCGACGGCTTGACGGACCGGGAGCTCGGCCTCGACCGGGAGATCACGCGGCGGGACTTCGTCCAGCTGGCGGGGGCCGGGATCGCGGGGTCCGCCCTCATTGGCTGCGGGACGGGGGCTCCAGGGGACGGCGCTGGTGCGGCGGTCCCCGGGATGGCTTCCGAGCCGTGGTCCGACGCGCTTGGGCCCGACTGGTACGGACCCGGCGGGGTGGGGGACTACGCGTCCTCGCATGGGAACACGCCGGAGGTCGTGCGCTCGGCGCACTGGGTCCGCGACGGGCGGGTCCCGGGCGGGGAGGTGACGGACACCGGGGAGCGCTTCGACGTCGTGATCGTGGGCGGCGGGCTCGCGGGACTCTCCGCCGCGCACCACTTCAAGCGGCACCGCCCCAACGGCCGCTGTCTCGTCGTCGAGAACCATCCCGTGTTCGGCGGCGAAGCCAAGCGCAACGACATCATGGTGGACGGCGTGCGCCTGGCCGGGCCGCAGGGATCGAACGATTTCGGCGTGCGTCCGCCCACGGGTGAGCCGGACGACTACTTCACGACGCTGGGCATCCCGCGCGAGTTCGAGTACGCGCCGGACGCCGGCCAGGTTAAGGCGCCGCTGGAAAACTACGGCTTCATGCACTGGGTCCAGGATCAGTTCTCGATCGGACACTACTTCGGCGGCACGCGCGGAGGCGGACGGCCGGGCTGGTCCGGCGGTTCGGGGGGCTGGGTCAACGACCTGTGGGGAGATCCCTCGCGGGCGCCGTGGACACCGGAGGTACGGGAGGGCTTCGAGCGCTGGCGAAACGCCCGGGTCACGGGCCACGTGCCGCCGGGCGCGCCCGGCGGGCCGGACAATCCCGGACCCTGGCTCGACGGCATGACGCTCAAGGCGTACTACGAGGACGTGCTCGGGCTTCCGCCCGAGGTGACCGCGTACGTGGATCCGATCCTCGCCAGCATCATCGGACTCGGCTGCGACGCGGTCTCCGCCTGGTGGGGGATGCACTTCGACCTCCCCGGCTTCGGGCTCCCTTCCCGCTACGACGGCATGACCTTCCACTCCTTCCCGGGCGGGAACGCGGGGATCGCCCGCTATTTCGTGAAGGATGTCGTGCCGGACGGGATCGCTGGCGAACGCGAGTTGGGGGACGTGCTGAACGGACCGATCGACTTCGGCGCCCTCGACCGTCCGGATCAACCCGTCAGGCTGCGCCTGGGGTGCACCGCCATCGACGTGCGCCACGCCGGGAGCGGCGACGGACGCGCGCGCGTCACCTACGTCCACGACGGCCGGGCGTACTCCGTCGAGGCGGATGGGGTCGTGCTCGCGAGCGGGGGCTGGATGAACCGCTACATTGCGGCCGACCTGCCGGACGGGCACCGGGCCGCGTACGACCACTTCCGACACGGACCGATCCTGGTCGCGAACGTGGCGCTCCGGAACTGGCGCTTCCTCGACCGCCTGGGGATCGCAGGGTGCTTCTACGAGGGCGACCTCGGCTTCTCGTGCAACATCCGGCGGCCCATGTACGCAGGAGACTACCGACCGGTCCACGACCCGGACCATCCGACGATGTTGACCTTCTACATTCCGTTCGAGTCGCCGGGAGCGTCGGCGACGGATCAGGGGATGACGGGCCGCACCGAGATGCTGAGCACCTCCTTCACAGGGTACGAACGACGGCTGCGCGCGCAGATGGTCGAACTCTTTGCGGAGGGAGGCTTCGATCCGGCGGAGGACATCGGCGGTCTCGTCCTCAACCGCTGGGGGCATGCCTACGTGGCGCCGGGACCGGGCTTCTTCTTCGGACGCGACGGCCAACCGGCGCCACCGGACGTGGTCCGCGAGCCGTTCGGCCGCGTGGCGATCGGGCATTCCGAACTGCGCGGGCACCAGAACTGGACCGGCGCGTCCGCCGAAGGTCGTCGCGCCGTCGAGACCGTACTCGACCTGATTTGATGCCGGCGTGATCCCACGGCCGATGCCGCGAGCGCGTTTCCGCGGCCTGTGGATGTTTGCGCTCTGCGGGCTCGCGGGCTGCACGTCCTCCACCGTGCCCTCCATCGAGTACGAGATCCTGGGGACCTTCCCGCACGACCCCGCGGCGTACACGCAGGGCCTCCTCTTCCACGATGGACAACTCTTCGAGAGCACGGGCCGCTACGGAGAGTCGAGCGTGCGGCGCGTGGACGTGCCGACGGGAGAGGTCCAGGCTCGCGTCGCGGTGGATTCGGCGCTCTTCGGGGAAGGTCTGGCGCGGGTGGGCTCCGAACTCGTGCAGCTCACCTGGAAGGCGGGACGGGCTCTCGTCTATGACATCGAGACCTTCGACACGGTTCGGGAATTCACGTACGAGGGCGACGGGTGGGGACTCTGCTACGACGGCGCCTCACTCTGGATGTCGGACGGGTCGAGCGCGCTCGAGCGCCGGAATCCGCGGACGTTCGCGGTGCTGGAGACGGTCGAGGTCATTCGCGCCGGGACGCCGCAGCGCCGGCTGAACGAACTGGAGTGCGTGGACGACTGGGTCTACGCCAACGTCTACCAGACGGACATCATCGTCCGCATCGACAAGGCCACCGGCGAAGTCCTCGGTGAGATCGACCTTTCGAACGTTCCCCTCAGCGCGCGCCGGCCGGGAGACCCCGAGGCCGTGCTCAACGGCATCGCCTACGTCCCCGAAACGGGCGTCTTCCTCGTGACCGGCAAGCTGTGGCCGAACCTCCTCGCCCTGCGCCTCAACGGTTAGGTCGCAGTCGCGGCCGGGTCTGCCGTCCACAACCGAGCCGAAGCTTCAGCAGCCGTTGGCTCTTAGTTCGATGTCGTGGCAGCGACTCATCACGTCGTCGAACCGTTGGGTATCGTCGTCCAGTATGCCATCGCGCAGCATTTGTTCGTAGTCGTCGGCGAGCGTTTGGTAAAGCAGACCTTCGGGACGAAGTGTCAATCCGCCGGAGACGGCGGCATCGTAGTCGATCCATCGTCCCGCGCGGTCTTTCTCCGCAAAGAACATCGATTTGTGACGGGCGACGGAGCGAGCCAACTGCCGGTCGGCGAGAGCCCGGTCCGCGTAGCCGGCGTCATCGAGTCGAACCAGGTCGTGCCAGTGCCTTGAAAGCCGCTCGCCCCGGTGTCGTCGGCGTCGACAGAAGACGTGTATCGCCGTGGCCTTCTCCCAGAAAGTGCGCTCGGCCAGCATCACCGAAGGTGTCGCCGATGGGAAACGGACATCGGGTATCGACGGAGCGACGTCGCATTCTATTCGCCGCTTCTGTCGAGGCTCGCCCGTCGACCGCGCGCCGAACTCCACAAGTACCTCTGGGAGGACGAACCCATAATCATGGAGCAGAGGTTCGTAGCCGACGTAGACTCGGTCGCCATCGGCTCGAAGCCTGGCCGGGAATCCGCTTCGGGCCAACCCCTCGCGGATGGCCGGAACTGCTTCGTCTCCTGTCCATTCCGCCAGCCTGGACCGGATCAGCCGCGTCCATCGACGTTCCTGGCTTCGCGTCGGGGGAAGCGCGTCCTCGCCGACTCCGGCTACCAGTTCCGGAGCGAAGCGACGGATGTCATAGGTGATGTCGACATCCTCGGAAAAACGGCGGATCGCTTGGTAGGCCTTGGCCAGAGACGTCCCACCCTTGAATACCAGATCCCGGCCGAACGGCGTCTCGAACAGTACCGCAAGGGACTGAACGACCCAGATGTCCTTCTCGAGAAGGTGCGGGGGACGTCCGCCAAGGCTCGTGGCGGTTTCGAGCACCTCACGCCGTTCAGGCGCGGATAGGGTCTGGAATCGGACGTTACCCACGAGCGACCAGAGCGCTGAGGGGCGTGGCGATCCATGAGGGCAGGATCGGGCGTGCAGCGGCGAGTTCCGCGAGATCCGCCTGGCCAAGCCTGCGCTCGATCCGGTCGAGGTTTCGTTCCACGTCCGCGGGACCCAGCCAAGCCAGGGCGCGGACGGCCAGCCCGGCGGGCCGTCCGGGTGCGACGAGCTGCCAGCGTGGGGCATGAAGCAAGCGAATCACCAGGGCACGCAACCGTAAGATCCGATTCGGCCCCGACGTGAGGTACACCAATCGGACCGGCACCTGTGTCGTGAGACCGAGGACGTTCGCGGCGGCCCCGCCGCTGGGAACGATGGTTTCTCCCCACAAGGAGGACAGCGCTTCGATGACGGTCTCGGCTGCGGGCGCGCGAACGCCGAACCGGGTTGCGATGGGGCGCACGTAGATGCCGCGACAGACTCGTAACAGCAGCCCCTGCCGGGCGAGACGGGACAATGCCTGGTCGACGGCGGCCCGGTTCCCCATATGGAGCAAGCCGTTGGCACGGATCGGCGCGCCCTCGGGTAACGTGGCCGCGTATTCGGCGATGCGGTGCGGCAGGCTGGGCATGATTCCTCTCGTCATGGATCAAGGTTGTCAGAAATATAATACTGTTTCTGACAGAACGCGAAAAACTGTGTGCGAGCGCTCTTCTGTGCTGGACTCGGGATGACTTCGGGGTGCAGTACATCCAGTTGTGGCCGCTGGACCACCGCCGGAAGCTAGAGAACTTGGGCGAAACGGTCGCCGAGCGTTTCGAGGCGGTCAACGGGCTCGTTGCTGAACACGAGTCGGAGTTGGTACTCGGAGTCGGGTCCGCCCCACGCGTCCATCGGGGTGGCCGCGACACCTGCCCCGGCCAGCAGTCTCTCTGATAGCTCGCGCGCCGGGAGGCCGAGGGATCGAGTGTCCAAGAGAAGCGACCAGCCGCCCGCGGCGGGCCGGACCGGATAGTCCCGCAACGCCTTGAGCACGGCATCGCGCCGGCGCTCCCAGCGCCGCACGCTCGCCGTCACATCGTCCGCCTCGTCTTCGGCGGTCAGGGCGGCGAGCGCCCCGGGCTGCCCGATGCCGACCCCCGTAACGACATTGTAGATACCGACCTTGGCGACGTCCGCGAGGGCGGCAGCGGGTCCCACGACCCAGCCCGTGCGCCAGCCGATCATGCGGTACTCCTTCGAGACCGAGCCGACCGTGAGCGTCCGCTCCCGCATGCCGGGAAGGCCGGCCGGATGCAGATAGGGACGGCTGTCGTAGAGGATGCGTTCCATCGCGGCGTTGTAGATGAGCCACAGGTCGTGGCGGTGGCACAAATCGGCCACGACGGCCCAGTCACCCGCGTCGAGCACGCCGCCGGACGGCATGGACGGGTTCATGATGAAGAGCGCCGGGGTCCGGGGGCCGACGCCATCGGTGAGCGCGTCCAGGTCGAGGCGCCAGCCGCCCGCCGAATCGAAGACCCAGGGCGCGAGCCGGGGAACCGCACCGGCGAGACGCACGCGCTGGAGCATGCCGGCGTACGTCGGGTCGGTCAGGATCACCTCGTCGCCCGGGTCCACGGTGGCGAGCAGTGCGTTCAACAGGCCCTCCGTGCCGCCGGCGGTGATCACGCACTCCCGGTCGGGGTCGTAGGGCTGACCGGCGAGTCGGCCGACGTGCCGAGCGGCCGCCGCGCGCAGGTCGGCCCGGCCCGTGAAGGGCAGGTAGCTGTTGGCGGCCGGCGATTCAAGCGCCGCGCGGGTGGCGGCCACAGCGGCCGCCGGGGGACGCAGGTCGGTATCCAGGTTCTCGAGCCGGAGGATGTCGGGATCGCGCTCCGCCGCCCGCGCCACCCCGTCGATATCGAAGCCCGGAATCCCCGACAGCCGCCCGGGTGGTTTGCGCGCGCCGCCCTCCGGCCCGCTCACCCGGCAAGCCTCCGTTGCAGCGCGTCGAGCGCCGCCAGGAGGTCGGGCTCGTCCGACAGCACGCCGAGCAGCGGATCCGGGTTCAGCGTCTGCGCGCGCTCGAGCATCGTCCGGATCGTGAAGTCTTCCATCGACAGTCCCTCCTTGACCTCGGCCCAGCGCAGCGGTGCCGACACCGTGGCCCCGACACGAGGCCGCACGGAATACGGCGCTACGACCAGCCGCCCGCGGCCGTTCTGGACGTAGTCGATGTAGATCTTGCCGTCACGCCCCGACGGGTTGCGCACGATCGTGGCCCGGTCGGGAATCTCGGCCGCCACCGTCTTCGCCAGCAGGAGCGCCAGCGTCCGCGACTGCTCGTAGTCCAGCTGTCCGCCGAGCGGAATCATTACATGAATGCCCGAGGACCCGCTCGTCTTGGGATAGCTCGGCAGTCCGATCTCCTCGCACAACTCGCCGATCGTCCGCGCGACTTCCACCACGTCCTCGAATGGCGCGTATACCTCCGCGTCGTCCCGCTTGTGCTTCGGGTCGAGGTCGAGGAGACACCAGTCGGGGCGGTCCAGGCTCCCAATGCGGCTCGCCCAGACGTGAAGCGGTATCGCTCCGAGGTTCGCCACGAACACGAGGACGGCGGGGTCGTCGGCGATGAAATAGTGGATGTCCCGCCCGGACCCCTCGCTCCGGATCGCCTCCGTTCGCACCCACTCGGGCTGGAACCCGGGCGCGTTCTTCTGGAAGAAGGATTTTCCGCCGATCCCGTCCGGATACCGCGTCAGCACCAGAGGACGGTCCTCGAGGAACGCCAGCAGCCAGGGGGCGATGTCCCGGTAATACGCGATCAGATCGCCCTTCGTGTACCCCTCCTCCGGCCAGAAGACCTTGTCGAGGTTCGACAGCGACAGTTCCTCGACGGGCGGGGGAGACGTGTCCACCCGCACGGGGTCGGTCAGCGCGGCGCGCGGATCGCGGGGCAGCCGGCAATCGGTAGGGAGAACGTACTCCCGGTCGTCGTCCCTCTCCCCGTCCCCGGTCTCCTCCGGCGTCGGAAGGACGCCGAGGAACACCGGATGACGGAGCAGTCCGCCCTCGGTGAATTCCTTGTAGCGGATTTCGGCCACGAGTTCGGGCTCGACCCAGGTGTGGTCGTCGCCTGCGGGCGCCGGAGTGGCGAAGGCGGGGTCGTCGGACTTCAAATCGTCGAGCCGCGCCCGGAGGTCCGCGAGGGTCTTGTCGTCGAAGCCCGTCCCCACGCGGCCGATGTAGTGGAGAGCGAGGCCGTCCTCCCCATTCGCCGCCCCCGCCGGGGAGTCGGCGGGACCGTAGGCGCCGAGGTGGAGTGCCCCGAAGCCCGTCCGCGAGCCGGCGGGCGTCGTGAAGCCGACGATGACGAAACGGGCCTCGCGCGCCGCGTGGATCTTTCGCCAGTCGGAGGAGCGGCCGCCGATGTACCGGGAGTCGGCGCGCTTGGCCATGATCCCCTCGAGTCCCATCCCCTGTACCTGCCCGAAGAGGGCTTCCCCGCACCCCTCGAAGTGCTCGCTGAAGCGGATCGGTCCAGCCTCCGGCACCACGTCCCGGAGAAAGCGGCGCCGCTCGGAGAGCGGAAGGTCGCGCAGATCGTGCCCGTCGAAGGCGAGCAGATCGAAGGCATAGAAGCTCGCCGGCATCTCGAACGAGGCGCGCCGGATGTCGAGCGGGCGCGAGAGCCGGGCCCGTTTCTGCAGGTGTCGGAAACTGGGGTAGCCCGCCGCGTCGTGGACGACGACTTCACCGTCCAGGACGACGCGCCGGAAGGGGAGCTTGCGCAGAGCGCGCGCGATATCGGGGAAGGTGGGGAGCGCGTCGTGTCCGTTCCGGGTCAGGAGACTCGCTTCACCCTCGACGGCCGCGGCCAGCATGCGGTAGCCGTCGAGCTTGAGCTCGAAGTGCCACGCGGGGTCGTCGAACGCGTTTTCGCGAGGCTTGGCGAGCATGAACCGGACCTCGGAGGGGTCGACCGGCCGCTCCGCCGCACCGGCCTGCTCGACAGCTGCGGCCAGATCCTGTCCCGGATACCAGCCCCGCTCGCGATCGGCCATCTGCTCGACGGTGAGCCCCGAAAGGATCGACGACTCGGGGAGGGATCCGTCCTCCAGGATCGGGTGCCCGCCGCGCCGCTCTCGGATCAGGAGCCACTCGTTGCCGGTCTCGCCCTTCTCCAGCCGCACGAGCGTCCACACGCCCTTGAGTTTGTGACCCCGGAGTTCAAAGAGGAGTTTCCCCTTCTCGAGTCCCTCCTGCGGGTCCTCGAGCATGAGGCAGCGGCCGATGTCCCACACGATCATCTCGCCGCCGCCGTACTCGCCGGCCGGAATCACACCTTCGAACTCGATGTACTCGACGGGGTGATCCTCGACGTGGACCGCGAGCTTCTTGTCGGCGGGATCCGCGGAGATCCCCTTGGGGACGGCCCATGAGACGAGGACGCCATCGATCTCGAGGCGGAGGTCGTAGTGCCGGCGGGTCGCCGCGTGCAACTGGACGACGAACACGCCGACACCCGTCCCCGGCGCCCCGCCGAAGGGCTCCGGCGTGCGCTCGGACGCGCGCTTCTCCCGGTATTCCTCAAGTTTTTCGCGGGGCATGCTCGCGGCACCCCCTCCCCATGCTGATTCCGGTCTGCCGGCTTCGGGTTGTCTCGCTCGGTGCGACAATCCGGGCCGCAACCTATAATTCGGCCCCCCGGTTCGGCATCAGACGGGGGCCTGGCAATGCGCCGACAGTTCGGTGCGCACACGGAGAGGCGCAGGATGTCACCTCGACCTATCGCAAGGGCGACGATCTCGTTCGGGCTCGTTTCGATCCCGTGTCAGCTCTATTCATCGTCCGAGAATTCACAGAAGGTCCGCTTCAACTTCCTCTCCCCCGAGGGGACCCGCGTGAAACAGCAGTACGTGGACGCGAAGAGCGGGGAGCCGGTTGCACGCAGCGATCTCATCAAGGGCTACCAGTTCGCGAAGGACCAGTACGTGACCTTCAAGCCGGAGGAACTGAAGGCGCTGGAGGCGGAGGCGACGCAGGCGATCGAGATTGTCGAATTCGTGCCGCTGGACGAGGTCGAGCGGGCGTATATCGGGAAGACGTACTACCTCGGCCCGGCGAGGGGAGGGGACAAGGCGTACCGCCTCCTCGGGGCCGCGATGAAGAAGACGGGCTGGGCCGCGCTCGCCAAGTACGCGGCGCGCGGCAAGCAGTATCTGGTCCTCGTGCGGCCGGTCGGGGATCACCTCGTGCTCGAGCAGTTGCACTACGCCCACGAGGTGCGGGACATCGCCGCCGTGCCGTCGGGAGAAGGCGAGGTCGCCGATGCCGAACTCGGCCTCGCCGTGCAGCTGATCGAGCAGATCGCCTCGGACAGCTTCGATCCGTCGAAGTACGAGGATGAGGTCGGGCGGCGCATGCTGGAGGCGATCGAGCGCAAGGTCGAGGACGGGATCGAGATCACCGCGCCCGTCGCGGAGGAGACGACGGCCCAGGTCATCGACCTCATGGCCGCGCTCAAGGCGAGCGTCTCCGGGGGCGGCGAGGCGGAGACGGGGGCCGGCGACCAGACGGAGGGCGAGCCGGAGAAGAAGAAAGCCACTGGGTCGTAGCCGGACTTACCAGAGAAGACTGCCAAGGAGAATCCGATGCGGGTTCGATCCGTCACGCTGTTCACGCTCATCCTCCTCCTGCCGGTCTGGCGGGGCTCCGGCGGAGATCTGCCCGGCGCACCGACGGTCGACGAACTCGCGGCCGGCCTTCCGGACCGGGCCGAGCTCCTCGGGTCGGGCGAGGCGGAGACGCTGCGGGTTCCGGGGCTCGAGGCCGGGGTCGAGATCCTCAAGGATCTGTGGGGCGTCTCCCACATCTACGCGGAGACGGAGCACGACCTCTTCTTCGCGCAGGGCTATAGCGCGGCGCGCGACCGCCTCTTCCAGTTCGAAATGTGGCGCCGGCAGGCCACGGGCACCGTGTCCGAGATCCTCGGCCCCCGTGAGCTGGAGCGAGACCGCGGGGCGCGGCTGTTCCGGTACCGCGGCGATCTGGAAGCCGAGCTGAACCATTACCATCCGCGCGGTGCGGAGATCATCCGAGCCTTCACGGACGGGATTAACGCGTATATCGCCGAGACGGAGCGCGACCCGGATCTGCTTCCGGTCGAGTTCGAGATGCTCGGGATTCGCCCGCATCCGTGGACGCCGGACGTCGTGATCTCGCGCCACCAGGGTCTGCTCATGAACATCGGGCAGGAACTCGATCTGGGGATCGCCGTCGCGGCGGTGGGGGCGGAGAAGGTGAAAGAAGTCTCCTACTTCCATCCGGGGGAACCGGACATCGATCTCGACCCCGCGATCGACGGCTCGCTGCTGCGAAGCGAGATCCTCGACGTGTACCGCGCCTTCCGCGGGCCCGTCCGGTTCCGGCCCGAGGACATCGAGCCTCGCTTCCGCGCCGCCGCCTCGGACGCGGAGGCGTTCGCCCTGCAGGCTCTCCAGGAGGAAGCCGATCAGGCGGACGTCTTCGGGGCGGGACGCCTCGAGGCGGAGCGGATGGGCACCGGGAGCAACAACTGGGTCGTGGCGGGGAGCCGCACGCTGAGCGGTCGTGCGCTGATGGCGAACGATCCACACCGCGTGCAGGCGGCCCCCTCGCTGCGCTACCTCGTGCACCTCGTCGGGCCGGGGTGGAACGTGATCGGCGGCGGCGAGCCCGTGCTGCCGGGCATCTCGATCGGCCACAACGGGTACGGGGCCTGGGGCCTCACCGTCTTCCAGACCGATGCCGAGGATCTGTACGTCTATGAGACCCACCCGGACGACCCGAACCGCTACCGCTACGAGGGCGGCTGGGAGGCGATGCGGGTCATCGACGACGAGATCCCGGTCGAAGGACGGGGGCCGGAGCGGGTGCAGCACAAGTACACGCGGCACGGACCCGTCGTGTACGAGGATCGCGACAACGGCCTCGCCTATGCGGTGCGCGCGGGGTGGATGGAGATCGGCGGCGCCCCCTACCTCGCGAGCCTGCGCATGGACCAGGCGAAGACGTGGGAGGAGTTCGTCGAGGCCTGCAACTACTCGAACATCCCCGGAGAGAACATGGTGTGGGCCGATGTGGACGGGAACATCGGCTGGCAGTCGGTGGGCATCGCGCCCATCCGCCGCAGCTGGTCGGGCCTCGTCCCGGTGCCGGGGGACGGGCGCTACGAGTGGGACGGCTACCTCGAGATCCGGCACAAGCCGCACGTGTTCAACCCGGACAAGGGGTTCTGGTCGACGGCGAACCAGAACCTCGTTCCGCCCGGCTACGAGCACCGCGACGCGGTGGGCTGGAGCTGGAGCGACCCCTTCCGCAGCGCCCGCATCGACGAGGTCCTGGCGACCGGCCGGCGCTTCACGATCTCGGAGATGATGCAACTGGCGACGGACTACGTGTCGCTCCCCGCCCGCTCGCTGGTGCCGATGCTCCGCGGCGTCGAGCTGCCCGCGGCGGCGGACGCGGCGCGGGCCGAACTCCTGGGCTGGGACTTCGCGCTGGCCCCGGAGTCACGCGAGGCGGCGATCTACGTCTCCTGGGAGCGCGAACTCCAGCGACAGATGGTGCCGCTTGTCGTGCCCCCCGAAGTCCGCGCGTCGCTGGGGCGACTGTCGATGAAGAAGATCATCGACTGGCTCGCCTCTCCCCCCGCGTGGTTCGCGCCGCTTGGAGACGGGGATCCCGTGGCCGGTCGAGATGCCTTCCTCGCCCGCACGCTCGGCGATGCCCTGGACGGCCTTGAGGACCGCTTCGGGGGCGATCCGTGGCGCTACGGCGACGTGCGCTTCAAGCACGCGCGGTTCCGGCACCCTCTCTCAGGCGTCGTGAACGCCGAGATGCGGGCGCGCCTCGAAGTCGGACCGCTCCCGCGCGGAGGCAACGGGTTCACCGTGAACCAGACGGGGGGTGGGGACAATCAGACCTCGGGTCCCTCCTTCCGGATCATCGTGGAGGCGGGAGACTGGGACGCGGCCGTGTTCACGAACACGCCGGGACAGGGGGGAGATCCGGACGATCCGATGTACCGGAACCTGTTCGAGGGCTGGGCGAAGGACCGTTTCTTCCCGCTCTACTATTCGCGGGAGAGGGTGGAGGCGGTCGTGGCCGATCGCGTGATGCTGACGCCCGGCGGCTGAGCGGCCGCTTTCCGGTCGGAGCCGGGCACGCGGGGGCTCGTCAACCGTTTAGGGGCGCGCGAGGTAGAAGCCGATGAGGCCCTGGTCCCGGGGCGGCGCCGCGCCGAGTTGACGCAGCATCGTCGTGACCTGGCCGCGGTGGTACGTCGCGTGGTTGACGACGTGCTGCAGCATGTGCCGGAAGACCGCGCGCATCGCTTCGCCGCCGAAGAAGGTGTACTCGATGACCCGGTCCACGTCGTCCGGCGCCAGTTCCTCCACAAAGCGCCGCACGCGCGCCTCTTCCTCGGCCCACCGCGTGCGGATGTCGTCCACGGTTTCGAAATCGGAGGCGGGCAGATGGCGGGGGGGCGAATAGCCCTCCCAGCGGGAACACCAGACCCATTCGGCGGAGACCACGTGCGCGAGCGTATCGCGGATCGAGCCGAAGCTGCTCCCCAGATCCCGGCGGAACTGTTCGGGAGTGAGCCGCGCGACGGCGTCCAGCGTTCCGTCGCGGGCCTGGTAATGAAAGTCGAGAAGGGCGATCAACGCATCACGGGTCATGGCGATGAGTCTACCTGCCCCGAGCGCGGGACGCACGATTCTGGAGGCACGCACAGGATCCCGCGTTTGCAGCGGCTACGGCGCTCCGGCTAGATTACATGGCTGTTCCGCAGACGCCTCCGCCGGGAGGCAGAAATCCAGCGCGTGGGGAAGACATGAAGGCAGGAATACATCCGGAGTACGCACCCGCGAAGATCACCTGTGCGTGCGGCCGGGAGACGGAAACCTCCTCGGCGGTGGGCGAGATCCACGTCGAGATCTGTTCGCATTGCCACCCCTTCTTCACGGGGCGCCAGAAGCTCGTCGACACGGCGGGCCGGGTGGAGCGGTTCATCGCCAAGTACGGCGATGGGAGTTCCCGCGGCGCGGAGAAGGAAGAGGCGGAGGAGGAGCAGGAGGCGGCGGCAGTCGATGCCTGAGCCGGAGGCGCCTCGCGCTCCAAACCGCCTTCCAGATCACGGGGTTCCCAAGGGACCCCGTTTTCATGCAGGGCATACAAGGCAGCCGGAGAAATGATGTCGGATCGGGACACCCTCGAGGATCGTCTGCGGGAGGCCGTTGGACGATACGAGGAGCTGGCGCGCCGGCTGGCGGAACCCGAGGTGCTGTCGAACGTGTCTCTGTTGCGGGATCTGGCGCGTGAACACTCGGCGCTGGAACCCGTGGCGCGCGCGGCTGCGCGCCACTTCAAGCTCCTCGACGACCTTCGCCAGGCGCGGGAGGTCGCGGCGGAATCCGAGGGTGAGCTGGCGGAGATGGCCGTGGCCGAGGTCGTCGAGCTGGAAGCCGAGCGCGAGGCCGCCCGAGACGAGCTTCGCCAGCTCCTCGTTCCGAAGGATCCATTGGACGACCGTCCCGCCGTGGTGGAGATCCGGGCCGGGACCGGCGGAGACGAAGCCGCGCTCTTCGCGTCGGATCTATACCGGATGTATGCGCGTTTCGCCGCGGAGTCCGGCTGGGACATGGAAATCATCAGTACGAGCGAGGGGACGCTCGGCGGGCTCAAGGAGATCGTGTTCGTCGTGCGCGGGAGGGAGGCCTACGGCCGTCTGCGCTACGAGTCCGGCGTGCACCGCGTGCAACGTGTGCCGGAGACGGAGAGCCAGGGTCGGGTGCATACGTCCGCCGCCACCGTCGCCGTCCTCCCGGAAGCGGAGGAAGTAGACATCGCGCTCGACCCCGCCGATCTCAAGATCGATGTCTTTCGCTCTTCGGGACCCGGCGGCCAGTCCGTGAACACGACCGACTCCGCGGTTCGGGTGACGCACCGGCCGACGGGGCTCGTCGTCTCGTGCCAGGATGAGAAGTCGCAGCACAAGAACAAGGCGCGGGCGCTCAAGGTGCTGCGCAGCCGGCTGCTCGACCGGATGGTCGCCGAGCAGGAGGCGGAGCGGGCCCGCGAGCGGCGCACGCAGGTGGGCACAGGCGACCGATCCATGAAGATCCGGACGTACAACTTCCCGCAGAATCGGGTGACGGATCACCGGATCCACCTCACGAGCCACCGGCTCGAGGCGATCCTTGCCGGGGACCTGGGCGAGGTCGTGGAGGCGCTGCGGCTGGCCGGAACGGAAGAGCGCATGGCGGCGGAGGGAGGGTGATGGAACCGCCGCCGGGTGGGGCGGGGCGCCGCCCGGCGGGTCCGACGCGCCGGGAGATCGTGCAGGGTGTGCGGCGCGAACTCGAGCTGGCCGGGCTGGAGGCTCCGCGCGTCGAGGCCGAGCGGCTCGTGGCGGCGGCGCTCGACCTGTCGCGGAGCGAGCTCGGCGTCACCGGCGGGGAGCGGGTCGATCCGGCCGGAGCGGCGTCGGTGGCGCGCGCCGTCTCCCGCCGTCTCGAGGGGCAGCCGCTGCAGCACATCGAGGGCACGGTGGACTTCCGGCGTGTCCGCCTCGTATCCGATGGCCGCGCGCTCATCCCGCGGCCGGAGACGGAACAGCTGATCGACGTCGTCGCCGCGTGGCACCGCGACCGTAACGCGCCCGTCGATGCGCTCGACATCGGAGTGGGGTCGGGCGCCATCGCGATCGCGCTCCTCGACGAGAAGATCGCGTCGCGCGTCGTCGGGCTGGACATCTCGGAAGATGCGCTCGACCTGGCCCGCGCGAACGCCCGCCGCGCGGGCGCCGATGGCCTCGAACTGCGCGCCTGCGCTCCCGACATGTGGTCCGCACTCGCGCCCGGCGAAACCTTCGACCTCATCATCTCGAATCCTCCGTATGTGACGACGGACGAGTTGGCCGATCTCGATCCGGCCGTGCGCGACCACGAGCCGAGGGTCGCCCTGGACGGTGGGCAGGACGGGCTGGATGTGATTCGAACCGTGGTGTCCGGCGCGGCGGCCCGCCTTCGGGACGGCGGCGCGCTCTTCCTCGAGATCGCGATGTCGCAGGGCTCGGCAGTGCTTGCGCTGCTTCAGGCGGAGCCGGGTCTCACGGACGGTCGAGTGGGTGTCGACCTCGTCGGCCGGCCGCGCTTCGCGTCCGCGCGGAAAGGGGCTTCCCCATAGCCGTGTTCACCGGTCTTTCAAGTCGCGTGGGGGTCGAGGCCGGGTTATACTCGGGCGTCGAATCGTCGGCCCGCGCCCGCGCATCACGAGCGGGGAGGGCGTGGACGATCCGGACCTCCGACCGCCGCCGACCTGACTTGTCGGCCCTGAGTGCTTCCTGATTCCGTTTCGAGCCGAAGACATGGACGAGCGAGACCGCATGCTGGAGAGGGCGCAGGAGGTGGGGCGCATCATCTCCCAGTTGCCCGAATACGCCTACCTGCGGGCGGCCCGCCGCGAGATCGACGAGGACCGCGACGCGACGGAACTGCTCAACCGGATGCGCGACCTGCAAAGCACGCTGATGGAAGCGGTCGGCCGCGGCGAACAGCCGAGCGAGGAGCAGGAACGGGAGTTCGCCGAACTGCAGGAGAAGATCCAGACGAACACCCGCTACCAGGCCCTCATCTCCTCTCAGGCGAATTTCGAGAAGCTCATGGAGCGGGTGGATCAAGCGATCGGGGAGGGGGTCCGGAAGGGCGAGGAGAGCAGGATCATCCTCCCGACATGAAGGCGGCTCGCGATCTGGGGGAACGCGCGCTGCGCGCGATCTTCGAGCCGGCCATGGCGTGGCTCACGAAACGCCGCGTCCACCCCAATCTCATCAGCACGCTCGGCTTCGTGATCACCTGCAGTTCCGGCTATTTCTTTCATCAGCACCATGTGAGTACAGCTGGCTTCCTCGTCCTGCTGGGCGGGGTGTTCGACCTGTTCGACGGCACCGTGGCGCGCCGTACCGGACTTGCCTCGTCCTTCGGGGCCTTCTACGACTCGACCCTCGACCGGCTGTCCGAGATCGTCGTGTACCTGGGTCTGCTCTCCCTGTACAACGACTATCGTCTCGAGTTGGGCGATGTCGGGATGATCTACTGGATCGTCCTCGCGATGGCCGGCTCCCTCATGATCAGCTATACGCGCGCCCGTGCCGAGGCGCTGGGGATCGACTGCTACGTCGGCCTCATGCAGCGCCCGGAACGGGTCATCCTGATCGGCTTCGCGGCGCTCATCTTCGGCGAGACCCCGATGTTCGGACACCAGGGGCTCGTGCTCAGGGTCGTGATCATAGGCCTCGCGATTCTCACCAACCTGACCGCCTTCCAGCGGATCTGGTGGGTGTACCGGAACACGCGGCCCGATGGCGAGCCGCCCCGGAAATCCGACTGAACCGGATACGGACCAAAACCAGACACGGAGTGAACCAGCATCGTGGACTTGGATAGATCATCCGGCACCGTTGCCTCCGCCGAAGGGACGCTCGGCGTACTCCTCGTAGGGCTCGGAGCGGTCTCGACGACCTTCATCGCGGGCGTAGAGGCGGCGCGCCGGGGGCGAAACCGGCCCATCGGATCGCTCACGCAGATGAATACGATCCGGCTCGGGAAGCGGACCGAGAACCGCACCCCGCTCATCCGCGACTTCGTGCCGCTCGCCGAACTGGACGATCTCGTCTTCGGCGCGTGGGACCCGATTGCCGACAACGCCTACGAGTCCGCCAAGGTGTGCGGCGTCCTCCGGCCCGAGGACATCGATCCGCTCGCGGACTTCATGCGGGAGATCGAGCCGATGCCGGCCGCGTTCGACCGCGCGTACGTGAAGAAGCTCGACGGCTCGAACGTGAAGACGGGCGCGAACAAGCGGGACCTCGCCGAGCAGCTGCGGGAGGACATCCGCCGGTTCAAGGCCGAGAACGGTTGCGACCGCCTCGTGATGGTGTGGGCTGCGTCGACCGAGATCTTCATGAAGGCGAGCCCGGTGCACGACAGCGTGGCCGCCTTCGAGCGCGGCATGGAGGAGAACCACGCGGACATCGCGCCTTCGATGCTCTATGCGTGGGCCGCGCTCATGGAGGGCGTGCCGTTCGCGAACGGGGCGCCGAATCTGACCTGTGATATCCCCGCGCTGCTGGCGCTCGCTGCCGACCAGGGCGTCGCGATCGCGGGGAAGGACTTCAAGACCGGCCAGACGCTGATGAAGACGATTCTGGCCCCCGGTCTCAAGGCGCGCATGCTCGGCCTCAATGGCTGGTTCTCGACGAATATCCTCGGCAACCGGGACGGCGAGGTGCTCGACGACCCGGAGAGCTTCAAGACGAAGGAAGAATCGAAGCTCGGTGCCCTCGAGTACATACTGCAGCCGGACATGTACCCGGACCTCTATGGGGACATGTATCACAAGGTCCGCATCAACTACTATCCGCCGCGGGGTGACAACAAGGAGGGGTGGGACAACCTCGACATATTCGGCTGGATGGGGTACGGCATGCAGATCAAGATCGACTTTCTCTGCCGCGATTCCATTCTGGCCGCGCCCATCGTCCTCGACCTCGCGCTCTTTCTCGACCTCGCGGCGCGCTCGGGACTGTCGGGCATCCAGGAGTGGCTGTCGTTCTACTTCAAGGCGCCGCAGACGGCCCCGGACCTGTATCCGGAACACGACATTTTCATCCAGCACTGGAAGCTCAAGAACACGCTGCGCTGGCTGATGGGGGAGGAACAGATCACCCACCTCGGCGTCGAGTACTACGACTGAATGAAGGGCTGCTTCCTCGTATTCGAGGGACCGGAAGGGGCGGGGAAGTCGCTCCAGATCGCCCGGCTGGCCGCCCGGCTGTCCGCGTCGGGCGTGCCGCATACGGTGACGCGGGAGCCGGGGGGGACGGCGGCGGCTGAAGCCATTCGGAGCGTACTCCTCGATCGGCCCGAACTGCATCTCGACGGCATCGCCGAAGTGCTGCTCTTCTCGGCGTCCCGCCGCGTCCATGTCGAGGAGGTGATCCGGCCGGCGCTGGGGCGGGGCGAGGTCGTCCTCTGTGACCGATTCGAGCTCTCCACCCGGGTCTATCAGGGGTGGGCGCGGGGAGTCCCTCCGGAGACGATCGAACAGGTGACCCGCGCGGCGACGGGAGGCCTCGTCCCGGATCTGTATATCGTCCTCGACGTACCAGTGATGGTGGGCACGGACCGGCGCGAAGCCCACGGCGGCCGTCCGGACCGCATCGAAAGCGAGGCCGAAGTGTTCATGGAGCGGGTGCGGGAGGGATACCGCGTCCTGGCCGCGGGCGAGGACGGCATCGCGATCCTCGACGGCTCGGGGACTCCGGACGAGGTGGAAGCCCGGATTCTGGCGCTTCTGGAGGAGAGATTCCCGGGCCGCTTCTGAGGGGCGAACTTTCCTCTGTGGCGGAGCGGTGTGACATTGACGGGGGCGGCCGAGCGCCGCGTGAGCGCAGCCCGATACGACGCGGGACTGCTACAACGGAGGACGCATGAAAGTGGATCGATCCTGGACGACGGGGGTGCTGGTCGGCGCCATCGCCCTCACGACGGGCGGTTGGCTGATCAACCAGGGCGCGACCGCGAGCGGCGGGGAAAGCCGCCGTCTCCTCGACGATATCCACCGTCTGATTTCCACGCGCTTCGTCGACGAGATCGCGCCGGACGAGTTGTATCGCATGGCGATCGACGGGATGCTCGAAAATCTGGGCGACCCGTATACCACCTTCCTCGAACCGCGTGATTCCGAGGACCTTCGTTTCACCACCACGGGCAATTACGGCGGGCTCGGCGTCCGCATCGACGTGAAGGACGACTGGATCACCGTCGTCCAGGTGCTCCCGAACTCGCCCGCGCTGCGCGAGGGACTCGAAGTCGGCGACCGCATCATCGAGGTCGAAGATGAGTCCGCCGAGGGCTGGTCGGTGGACAAGGCCGTGGACACCCTGCGGGGCGAGCGGGGGGCGCCGGTCAACATCACGATCGCGCGTGTGGGCGTGGACAGGCCGCTCGCGATTCGCATCGTGCGCGACGTCATCCAGGTCGCCCAGGCGCAGGGGTTCGTCCTGGACGACGAGATCGGCTATGTCACGCTGCGCGGGTTCAGCCGCCAGGCGCAGGAGGAACTCGTCGCGACGCTGGACCGTATCGTCGAGGAAGGCGCGACCGGACTGATCCTCGACCTGCGGCGGAACCCGGGTGGCCTGCTGCCCGAGGGGATCGACGTCACGGACCTGTTCCTGGAGCGAGGCGCCGCAGTAGTGGAGACGCGTTCACGTCTCGATGAGCAGAACTATCTGTTCCGGGCCTCGAGCGGCGACCGCTATGCCGACCTCCCCGTCGTCGTCGTCGTGGATGGCCTCAGTGCCAGCGCCTCCGAGATCGTGGCGGGCGCGCTCCAGGACCATGATCGCGCCGTCGTCGTGGGCACGACGACCTTCGGCAAGGGTTCCGTGCAGACGCTTTACGGGCTCTCCGGAAACAACAGCATGAAGGTGACGACGGCCCGCTGGTACACGCCGGCCGGCCGCTCGATCACGAAGGACTTCGACCGCGAGAGCGCCCTTCAAAATCTGGCGGCAAGCGCCGTCGCGATTTCCGGTGAGCCGGTCGCGTCGGCATCGGAGCCGGAAGAGCGGGAGGAGTTCAAGACGACGGGCGGGCGGACGGTCTACGGGGGCGGCGGGATCACGCCGGACCTGACCGTCTACCGCGACACGCTCTCGACCGACGAGCAGGAATTGCGGCGCCTCGCGACGCGTTCCGGGGCGATTCCGCGCAACATCGTCTTCCGGTGGGCCGTCGAGTATTCGAACGACCACGACTTCAGCGAAGGCTTCTCCGTCACGCAGGGGATGAGGGATGAGGTCTGGACGGCGCTGGTGGACGCGGGAGCCGAGGTCGAGCGGGAACTCTTCGACCGCTCTCAGACCTATGTCGACTGGCTCATCGCGGATGAGTTGGCGGGCGCGGAGTTCGGGGAAGTGCCCCAGCTCCGGAGCCGGGCCGTGCGCGACGCACAGGTGCAGGTCGCGATCGACCTCCTGAGGGAGGCCGATTCGCCGGCGACGCTGCTCACGGTCGCGGCGCGCCTCGCCGAGGAGCGGGGTGCGGAAGGTGCGGAGAGCGGGGAGACCGACGGAGATCGCTAGTGTAGTGTAGGACATTAGGCCGGCAGGGCGACTAGAGAGGCCAGGAGACGAGTAATGAGAGAGCGCACGCGACGGTCGGCCGTGATCGCAACCACGATGGCTCTGATGGTGGCGGCGGCGTGCGCCAGCAATCCCCGCCCCGGCACGTACACCCGGCTCATCATCACCGGCAGCGAGATCCGTGAAGCCGGATATCGGTCGGCCTACGAGGCGCTCACCCACCACCGGGAACTGCTCATCTTTGAAGATCGGATCGGCTTCCGGGGTGGCAACGACAGCTCCGGGCTGTTCGGGCGACAGACGCAGGACTACTACGTGCCGCTGCTGGTCGTGGATGGCGACTTCAACCTGAATGACGCTGTCACCACGCTGCGCCGGATTCCCGCGGAGGAAATCGTATCCATCCGGCTCTACCACCAGAGCATGGTTCCGCCCCGCTACCGCCGGCCGGGCGCGGAGGGCGGGGTGATCGAAGTCAACACCCGCTGAACGGCGGGTCGGTACGCGCCCGAACTCCCGCTTTGAACCGCGAAAGTTCGTGTCGAAGACTGCTCGTCTTCGGCCGCCTGCCTGAGCCCGGCTACGTCAAGACGCGCCTGCAGCCCCGGCTGACCGGGGAAGGGTGCGCCGCGCTCTACCAGGCGTTCCTCGATGATGCCATGCGGCTTCCCCCGGATGGAGTGGGCGTGGAGTTGTGGGTGCCGGCACGACCGGGAGCGCTGGATCAGCTCGGGGCCCGGTATCCGGAGGCTCCGGTGCGTCTTCAGCCCGAGGGTTCGCTGGGCGATCGTCTCGCGATGGCGTTCGCCTGCGCGTTCAGTGAGGGAGCGGACCGTGCGGTCGCCGTGGGAAGCGACCATCCGACGCTCCCGACGGGTCATGTCGAAGGCGCATTCGACGCGCTCGGGGCGACCCCTCTCGTCCTCGGGCCGACCCGCGACGGGGGCTACTACGCCATCGGAGCGCAGCGATCCGCCTGGCCGATGGCTCGGAGGCTCTTCGCCGACGCCCCGTGGTCGAAGCCGGGGTTGCTCGCCTGGACGCGCGCCCGCGTCGCGTCGCTGCGGCTCGATTGCACGGAACTGCCGGAGTGGTACGACGTGGATCGTCCGGAGGATCTGGACCGCATGGTCCGGGATCTGACGGACGGGAGCGCGACCGCCCGGGCATGGGCGCGGCTCGTCCGGGCCCCCGCGACCGGAGCGAGTGGGCGGTGAACGCGATCGAGGTCACGCTGGAGCGGGCCGGCGCACGGGAATCGACGCATCTCGTGTACGGTATCGTCCACGAAGCAGGCTCCGGCCGGCGTCACGTCTTCGGCGACCCGGAACTGGCGGCCTTCTGGCGTTCTTCGATGAAGCCGCTCCAGGTCCTGCCGGTGGTCAGGGACGGTGTGCTCGGGCGCCTCGGGCTCGGGGCGGAAGCGCTCGCGCTGGCGTGTGCCTCCCATCACGCCACGCCCCGGCATCTGGAGGTCGTGGGGTCGGTCATCGACGCCGCGGCGTTGACTCCGGAGATGTTCGCATGCGGGCCTCATCGGCCGTTCGACGAGGGGGCGGCCCGCGGGCTGGATCGGGCGGGGCGGCTGCCCGGGCGGATCCACAACAATTGCTCGGGCCAGCACGCGGCGCTGCTGGCGTTGTGCGTCGCGCGCCGTTGGTCCGTGACGGGCTACCAGGAACCGGAGCACCCGCTGCAGCGGACGATCCGGCGCGAACTCTCGACGTGGCTGCGTGCGGACTGCGGGCGCCTGCCGTGGGGGACGGACGGCTGCGGCCTGCCGACCCCCGCCCTCCCCCTGCGGGACATGGCACGGGTGTTCGCGGAGTTCGGGGCCTCGACGGAGGCGGCCGTGCGATCAGTTGTTACGGCGATGACAACGCATCCGACCTTGGTGTCAGGACCCACGGCGCTCTCGGCGAACCTCATGCGGGCGAGTGAGGGTCGGATTCTCGCCAAGGAGGGGGCGGAGGGGGTCTTCTGCCTTGCGGGCACGGAGGGCACGTGGGGCACGAACGGAACATGGGGTGCGGCCTTCAAGGTGCTGGATGGGGCAACGCGGCCTCTGGGACCGGCGGTCGTGCACGCGCTCGCGACGTTGTCGCTGCTGGAGCCGGAGGAGATCGGACGTCTGGCGAGTCTTGCGCGTCCGGTGGTCCGGAACACGTGCGGGGACGAGGTCGGTGTGCTGTCGGTGGCAGCTCATGGAGGCTGAGAAGGGACTCGACGCGCGCACGGGGGCGCTGGTCGAGCTCTCCGCGGCGCTCGCAGGCCGGAACGTCGAGAGCCGGCGGATGGCGCTCGAGGCGGCAGCGGCGCACGCGAACCGCTCGGAGGTCGAGGAGACGCTTCTGCAGGCGCACCTCTTCGTCGGATTCCCCGCGGTGCTGAACGCGTTCATTGAGTGGAGGAGGATGACCGGGAGCGAGGCCGGAATGGAACAGGTGCCGGCGGATCGGGCTGGAGACGGCGAGGCTCTCTGCAGGGCCGTATACGGGGATGTGTATGAACGGCTTCGCGAGCACGTCCGCCGCCTGCACCCGGAGCTGGACGTCTGGATGGTCGAGCATGGGTACGGGCGCACGCTGGCGCGTCCGGGGCTCCCGGTCGAGACGCGGGAACTGTGCATCGTGGGGCTGCTGGCCGCGGCCGGGCACGACCGGCAACTCCGCGCGCATCTTCACGGCGCGCTGAACGTCGGGGCTCCGGCGTGGCGGGTGGAGGCGGCGCTCGGCGTCGGCGTGCGGGCGGCCAGGCAGGCGTCCGCCGGGCCCGCGGCTTCCGTCGGAGCGGATGCTGCGAGGATGCTCGCGATCTGGGAGGAAGTCGCGGATCGTGCGGAACAGGACCCGGGGAGCAACCCGGGGCGGAAGGTGGAGGGGGAATCTTGTTCGTCGACGTAGCGAGAATACACGTGGCCGGAGGAGCGGGCGGCGCGGGCGCCGTCGCCTTCCGACGCGAAAGGGGCGTACCCCGCGGAGGGCCTGCCGGTGGTCGCGGCGGCGACGGCGGAGACGTCATTCTCGTTGCGGATCGCCGGCTCGACACGCTGCTCGACTACTCGTACCGCGAGCACTACAAGGCCGGGCGCGCCGGCCACGGGGAAGGGAAGAACCGGGACGGCGCCTCGGGCGAAGATCTGCGGCTGCCCGTACCGCTCGGGACGCTCGTGCGCGATGTCGAGACCGGAGAACGGGTCGGGGAACTGCTCGATGAGGGCGATGAACTCGTCGTGGCGCGGGGCGGTCGCGGCGGGCGGGGTAACGCGACCTTCGCCTCGCCCACCCGACAGACGCCGCGCGAATGGGAACCCGGGGAGTGGGGGGAGGAGAGGCATGTCGAACTGGAACTCAAGCTCATTGCAGACGTGGGTCTGGTAGGCGAGCCCAACGCCGGCAAGTCGACGCTTCTGGCACGCGTCACGGCGGCGAAACCCCGGATCGCGGAGTACCCCTTCTCCACGCTGACGCCCAACCTGGGGGTGGTGGGTCTGAGCGGGAGTCGCTCGTTCGTGATGGCGGACATCCCGGGGATCATCGAAGGAGCGCACGAGGGGCGCGGCCTGGGAACGCAGTTCCTCCGGCACATCGAACGTACCCGCACTCTCGCGCTTCTGGTGCCCGTGGACGACGCAGATCCACAGGCCACGTACGATCTGCTGCGCGAGGAGCTGCGAGCGCATGACGCGGCACTGGCCGGCATATCGCACTGCGTGCTCCTCACGAAAGCCGACCTGGGTTCCGCCGAGCCGGGGCGGCCGGTGTCGGTCGAGGCTCCCGGGAGCTGGGGTCAGTTCACGATCTCGGCCGTGACGGGGGCCGGCCTCGATCGCGCGCTTGAGGGTCTGTGGGCACGTGTGCAGACGGAGAAGGAGTCGGCGGCGCAGGAAGCGGAGGCGGACCCGTTCGGGAGCGCCGAGGCGTGGCACTCGTGACGGGGACCCGTTCCGCGGAGGAGCGAGCAAGGGACCGGGAGTTGGCGGCGCTCGTGGTCCTGGCCCGCGCGCCCGGCCTCGGGCTGCGTACCGTTCGGCGCCTGGTCGACGGGCACGGCGGAGCGTCGAAGACGCTTGCGGCCCTGCGCCGAGCTCCGCCGGACGACCTGCGCGCGCTACGCCGCGGCGGGCGGGTGCCGATCGCGAAGACGGCCCGGGCTCTGGCACCCGCCGCCGAGAGAGCGGCGCAAGCGCTGCTGCGCGAGGTGAGGGAAAAGGAGCTCGGCGTCACGGGATACACGGGCTGCGGAGAGGTCGCGTATCCCGTCGGGCTGCGCGATCTCCTCGATCCGCCCCCCGTACTTTTTCAGTGCGGGGGCGGCGAGCTGGATCCTGAGCGGACGATCGCGGTCGTGGGCACGAGGGCCGCGTCGTCGTACGGGCTGCGCACGGCCTACACTCTGGGCCGGGAACTCGGGCGTTGGGGATGGACCGTGGTGAGCGGCATGGCCCGCGGCGTCGACGCGGCGGCCCACGCGGGCGCGCTGGACGCCGGCGGACGGACCATCGGGGTCCTGGGCACCGGACACGATCACGAATACCCGGCCAAAAACCGCGACCTGTACCGGAGGATGCGCTCGAAGGGGATTCTGCTGAGCGAGTTCGAGCCGGCGGCGCCACCGACGCGGTCGGCGTTTCCGCGCCGCAACCGTGTCATCGCCGCCCTCGCCCGCGGTGTCATCGTCGTGGAGGCGGGGGGAAAGAGCGGGGCACTCAACACGGCGGACCATGCGCTGGACCTGGGCCGCGAAGTCCTCGCCGTGCCCGGCCGGATCGACGATCCGGGCGCGGCCGGGTGTCTTCGCCTCTTGCGTCAGGGCGCGGGGCTGGTGGCTGGCGTGCAGGATGTGTTCGACGCCCTGGGCTGGCTGCGGCTCGAGTCGCCGACGCCACAGTTGGAGGAAGGACCCGCGCCGGTGACCGAAGGGACCTCTCGCGACATGCGCCTGCTCGGAGCGCTGTCGCGGGGGCCGCGCTCGCCGGACGAACTGGCCGTCGGTCTCGAGATGCCCGTCGCAAAGGTGCTTGGCGGACTGGGGAGGCTGGAACTGGAGGGGTGGGTCGAGCGCCGGCCGGGAGGGAACTTCGCCGCCGTCCGGCGGCGTGGCGGACGCTGATGTCAGGTGACAGTCCGCCACGCTCCCTGTACGTGCACTTTCCGTTCTGCGCGCATCGCTGTCACTACTGCGACTTCTCCGTCCACCGCGCGTCGGCCCCGCCGGTGTCCCGCTGGCTCACTGCGATCGACACCGAACTCGCCTGGTGGTTCGAGCGCAACGGATGGGATCCGGGGGACACGCTCGACACGATCTTTGTGGGAGGCGGAACGCCTTCACTCATGGGGGCCGCCGGGATGGAGGAACTGGCCTCGCGAATCTCCGCCTGGTTCCGAATCGACCCCGCCCGCACGGAATGGACGGCCGAGGCGAACCCCGCGTCTTTCAACGCACACCTCGGTTCAAGCTGGCGGGCGGCAGGCGTGAACCGGCTGAGTCTCGGCGTGCAGGCCCTGGACGACGCGGTTCTGACCTGGCTGGGGCGGCTGCACGACCGGCGCCGAGCCACGGACGCCGTCGCGCAGGCGAGAGACGCGGGATTCGAACGCGTGAGCGTGGACCTCATCTTCGGTCTCCCCCCGGAAGTCACGCGAGACCTCGAAGCGGAAGTGGAAGCCGTCGCTACGCTCGACGCATCTCACCTGAGTCTCTACGGCTTGACCGTGGAACCTCGCACGCCGTTGGCCGAGTGGATCCGCCTGGGGCGCGTGGGGGCACCGGACGAAAAGCGCTACGCGGACGAGTACCGACTTCTTGCGCGCGATCTGCGGGGGGCCGGGTATGAGCACTACGAGGTGTCGAACTTCGCCCGGCCGGGAGATCAGTGCCGCCACAACTGGTCGTACTGGAACCGAACGTCTTATCTTGCCCTCGGCCCGTCCGCGCATGGATTCCTCCCGCCGATCCGCAGCTGGAACGTCTTTCGCTGGGACCGGTATGAACGCGCGCTGCAGGCGGGCCACGGTCCGCTCGACGGATGGGAAACCATCGGGCCGGAGGAGGAGGAACTGGAACGGATCTGGCTGGGTCTTCGTACGGACCGCGGGCTGACCCCCGAGTTCGTGCGGAGTATCGCGCCGGACACGCTCCGCCTCGAGGATTGGCTTGAGGATTGGGTCGACGCGGGGTGGCTGGAGGAGCACGGAGAACGTTGGACAGCGACGATCGAAGGCTGGCTTCGCCTGGATGAGATCGCCGCAGAACTTGCCGGGGCCGAGAGAGCATGACCCTCCCAACACTGACAGAGCGCGAACAGGCCGTCCTCGCGGCGGTCATCGACTCCTTCGTCCGCACGGCAGCCCCGGCCGGCTCGCGAAGGATCGGGAAGGACTACGCGCTCGGGGTGTCGCCCGCGACGATCCGCAACACGATGGCCGACCTCGAGGGCAAGGGGCTCCTCACCCACCCCTACACCTCCGCCGGACGGCTTCCGACAGACCTCGCGTACCGGTACTACGTCGATGCGCTCATGCGCTGGGGCAGCATCCGGGAGCGTGACCGGGCGAAGATCGAACGTGAGCTGGGGGATGTCGATGCCGGCGGTGTCGAGGACCTCATGGGCAAGGCGGCGCGGGTCCTCAGCCTCCTAACGGGGGAACTGGGCCTCGCGGTGGGCCCCACGCTCGCAACTGCGACGCTCGAACGTCTGGAACTCGTGCCGCTTTCGAGCGACAAGGTGCTCCTGGTGTTCACGATCGAGTCCGTCGTGGTGCGCACCGTATACGTGGACGTGGCCACGCGCGTGCCGCGGGCGACGCTCCAGGCGGTGTCTCAGGCGCTGAACGAACGGTTGGCGGGCAGCACGATCTCCGAGATCCAGGCGACCCTCCGCGAACGCCTGGGCGACCTGAGCTTCGACAACCGCGGCGCCCAGGAACTGATGAACATCTTCGTGCACAGCGGCCCCGACATCTTCGAGTGGGCCCGCCGTGAGCGGGAGATCCATCTCGGGAGCGCCGCGGCGCTGACAGAACAGCCGGAGTTCACGACGAGCCAGCGTCTGCGGGAGCTCCTGCTTCTCACCGAGCGCCGGGAGCTGCTCGCCTCCGTGCTCGGCGATCGCGGTGGCTCGGACGGTCCCCACGTCACGATCGGTGGCGAGCACGGCCAGCCCGAACTCGAGGATCTGACGATCGTCACGGCGAACTATGCCGTCGGCAGTCTCCAGGGTACCGTCGGCGTCATCGGGCCCACGCGGATGCCGTACGACAAGGTCGTCTCCATCGTCGACTGGACCTCCGATCTTCTCACGCGGCTGACCCCGTGAGCGGGAACGGCGACTACTACGAACTGCTCGGCGTGTCCCGCGACGCGGGGGCGGATGAGCTGAAGAGGGCCTACCGCCGTCTCGCCATGGAATACCATCCGGACCGCAATGCCGCGCCCGACGCGGAGGAGCGGTTCAAGGAGGTGACGGAGGCGTGGGAGGTGCTGCGCGACCCGGGGAAGCGGGAATTGTACGACCGGTACGGCGAGGCCGGTGTCCGGCGAGGCGGAGGAGGAGAGGCGCCGTTCTCGGGATTCAGCAACGTTTCGGACGCCTTCGACGTGTTCATGCGGGAGTTCGGAGGGGGCGGCTTCGGGGGCGGCGGTTTCGGCGACCTCTTCGCGGAGGCGCGATCCCCGAACCAGCCGCGCCGCGGTTCGACCCTCAAGGTCTCCGTCGCGATCACCCTGGAGGAAGCGGCGAAGGGGGCCCGGCGTTCGCTTCGCGTCTCCGGCCTGGACGACTGCGAGCGCTGCGATGCGACGGGGGCCGAACCGGGAAGCACGGCCTCGACGTGCGGGACGTGCCAGGGAGCCGGCGAAGTGCGCATGGTCCAGCGCTCCATGCTGGGACAATTCGTCTCGGTGCGGCCCTGCTCCGCCTGCGGCGGGGAAGGCACATGGATCGCGGACGAGTGCCGCGACTGCCGGCGAACCGGGCGCGTGCGGGTCGACCGATCCGTCGAGATCGAGATTCCCGCCGGCATTTCATCCGACGACTACCTGAAGCTGCGCGGGCGCGGCAATGCGGGTCCGCGCGGCGGGCCGCCGGGGGACCTCATCGTGCAGGTGGAGGTCGAGCCCCACGACCGCTTCGAGCGCAGGGGTGATGACCTCGTCCTCGACCTGCCGGTCACGTTCTCGCAGGCGGCTCTCGGAGACGAACTGGACGTGCCGACGATCCTCGGGCAGGCGCGGCTCAAGGTGCCGGCGGGCATCCAGGCGGGGCAGATCCTGAGGCTTCGAGGGCAGGGGATGCCGCGTCTGCGGGCCTCGGGCCGCGGGGACCAGTTGGTGCGGGTGCACACGTGGACGCCGAGCGAACTGACCCGGCGTCAGCGCGAGATTCTGGAGTCGCTGCGCGAGATCGAGGACGCGCCTCCGGAGCCCCGCCGGGGCGAGGATCCGAGCTTCTGGGATCGGGTGAAGGCGGCGTTTACGGCGTAGCGGATCCAGCCGCGACGGCAGCCGCCGGCTCATGCGCCATCCGCTCCTCCAAGCTCGCGAGGAGCCGGTCGAACGGATCGGCGAACTTCTCGACCCCCTCCGCCAGGAGGCGATCCGTGACCCCGTCGAGGTCGATCCCCACGGCAGCCAACTCCGTCATCGTGCGGCGGGCCTCCTCCACGCCTTCACTCAGGGTGCAGGCCGCGCGCCCGTGGTCCCGGAAGGCGTCGATCGTCTTCTCCGGCAACGTGTTTACCGTCAGGTCGCCGATGAGTGGCTCGACGTACATCACGTCCGAATACTCAGGGTTCTTGGTGCTCGTGCTCGCCCACAGCATGCGTTGCGGACGGGCGCCGAGCGCCGCAAGCCGGGCCCAGCGGTCCGTGGCCAGCCGACGCTGGAAGCCGACGTAGGCGAGCTTGGCGTTGACGATCGCCGCCCGCCCGAGCAGGGCCTCGCAGCGGGAGCGGTCGACGTCGCCGGCGCCGGCCAGCGCGCCGAGCTGGCGGTCGGTCAGCGCGTCGATCCGGCTCACAAAGAAGCTGGCCACCGAGGCCACATCGTCGACGGGCCGTCCGGCTTCGATCCGCTGCTCCAGCGCCTCCATGTGCGCCTCCGCAACCGCCTCGTAAGCTGCGATGGAGAAGAGGAGCGTCACGTTCACGTTCACGCCCTCGAACAGCGCCTGCCGGATGGCGGGAACGCCGGCGGGGGTTCCGGGGATCTTGATGAGGACGTTCTCGCGGGCCACCGCCTCATGAAGCCGGCGGGCCTCCCGCACGGTGCCGTCGGTGTCGTTCGCCAGATGGGGGGAAACCTCGAGCGAGACGTACCCATCGACCCCGTCCGAAGTCTCCCAAACGCCCCGCAGGACGTCGCACGCGCCCTGGACATCGGCGATGGTGAGCCGGTCGTAGACCTCCTCGACGCCGAATCCCCGGGCGGTGAAGCGGGCGATGTCGTCGTCGTACTGCGCGCTGCCCGTGATCGCGTTGTGGAAGATCGCGGGGTTCGAGGTGACTCCCCTCAACCCCTCGGTCTCGACCCGACGAGCCAGCTCTCCGTCGACCAGCATCCCGCGCGTGAGGTTGTCGAGCCAGTAACTCTGGCCGTGCTCCTGCAGTTGAAGCAGCGCGCTCATCTCTCTCCGCCTCCCGTCCTGTGTCGCGATGTGTGTCAGCTGTCCGATTTCAGATGTCGGGCTTCGATGTCCAGAACCTTGCCGAGCCGACGCTGATGCCTCGGTTCGGCCGAGAAGTCCGCGGCCAGGAACGCGTCGGTGATCGCGCGTGCGAGGGCGATCCCGATCACGCGCTCTCCCATGCAGAGGACGTTCATGTCGTCGTGATCGACCCCCTGCGCCGCCGAGTACGTATCGTGGCAGACGCCCGCCCGCACGCCAGGCACCTTGTTCGCGGCGATACAGACGCCCACGGCGGATCCGCAGATGACGATGCCCCGCTCCACCTCGCCGCGAGCCACCTGCTCGGCGACGGCGAAGGCGAAATCGGGGTAGTCGACGGAATCGGTCCCGTGCGTGCCGACATCGACGATTTCGTGACCCGCCTCGCGAAGCTCCGCGGCGAGGGTGTCCTTGTAGCCGACGCCCGCGTGGTCCGCGCCGAGGGCGAGCTTCACGCCGGCCGCGCCGCCGCCAGAGCCTCCAGGGCTCGCGCGACGAGAGCTTCCGCGGTGAATCCGAAGCGGGCGAAGTTGTCCGCCGCCGACGCGGACTGGCCGAAGCGGTCGATGCCGAGGACGGCGCCGTCCGATCCGACCCATTCCGTCCATCCGAGGGTGGCTCCGGCTTCGATCGCGACCTTCGGAATGTCCGGGGGCAGGACTTCGTCCCGGTACGCCGGCGGTTGGGCGCGGAAGAGTTCCCAACTCGGGAACGAGACCACACGCGCCGACACCCCTTGAGCCTCCAGGGCTTCCGCCGCTTCGACGGCCACCTGCAGTTCCGAACCGGTCCCGACGAGCACGACCTGAACGGGGCCGGATTCCGGTCTGAGGACGTAGCCCCCGCGCGGCACGCCATGACGGGCGGCGTCCGGCCCGCGGGCGAGATGAGGGACCTTCTGCCGCGTGAGCACTAGAATCGTGGGCCCCGTGCCCCGCTCGATGGCCACGCGCCACGCGTGCACGGTCTCCTCCGGGTCGGCGGGCCGCAGCACGACGACGCCGGGCATGGCCCGGAAGGAGGCGAGGTGCTCGATCGGCTGGTGCGTCGGGCCATCGGCGCCGAGCCCGATCGAGTCGTGCGTCATCACGTAGATATTGGGCAGTCCCATCAGGGCGGCGAGCCGCATCGACGGCCGGGCGTAGTCCGTGAACGTGAAGAAGGTGGCGATGTACGGCCGGACCCCGCCGTGGAGAACGAGTCCGTTCGCGATCGAACCCATCGCGTGCTCGCGGATGCCCCACCGCAGGTTGCGGCCCTCGGGTTCGTGTCTCGAGAAGTTCGGTGAGTCGATGAGGGTGTTGTTTGAGCCCGACAGATCGGCGCTCCCGCCGATGAGTTCGGGGAGCCGGGGAGCGAGCGCGGTCAGGATCCGGCCGGAGGCCGCCCGCGTCGCGATCGGGTCGTCCCCCGCCGCGAACCGGGGCAGATCCTCATCCCACGCCGGGGGCAGATCCGACCGAATGCGGCGTTCGAGTTCCGTGGCGAGCTCCGGGTACGCCGCGCGGTATCGCTCGAAGCGCTCCGACCACTCCGCGGCGAGCGTCTCGCCGTGCACGACCTGCCGCCCCATGTGGTTCCGGACGGCATCCGGCACGAGGAACGGAGGTTCCACCGGCCAGCCGTACACCTCCTTGGTGAGCCGGATCTCTTCCTCGCCCAGCGGAGCGCCGTGCGCGGCGGCCGTGTCCTGCTTGTTGGGCGAGCCGTAACCGATGTGCGAGCGGACGACGATCAGCGACGGGCGATCCTCGACGTTGCCGGCGGCTTCGATGGCCGCATCGAGCGCCGCCAGATCGTTCGCGTCCCCGACGGACTGAACGTGCCACCCCAGCGCCTCGAAGCGCCCCCTGACATCCTCGGAGAAGGCGAGATCGACATCCCCATCGATCGTGATTCTGTTGTCGTCGTAGAGCCAGAGGAGCTTGCCGAGCCCGAGATGCCCGGCCAGCGAGGCGGCTTCGTACGAGACACCCTCCATGAGATCGCCGTCGCTGCAGATGACGTAGGTCCGGTGATCGATGATCGCGTGGCCCGGGCGATTGAACACCGCCGCCAGGTGCGTTTCGGCGATCGCCATCCCCACGGAGTTCGCGACGCCCTGGCCCAGCGGGCCGGTCGTCGTCTCGACGCCATCGACATGGCCGTACTCGGGGTGGCCCGCCGTGCAGCTGCCGGCTCGACGGAAGTTGCGGATTTCCTCGAGGGGGAGGTTGAATCCGGTGAGGTGGAGCACGGCGTACTGGAGGATCGCCGCGTGGCCGGCGGAAAGCACGAAGCGATCCCGCCCGAACCATGCGGGGTCCTGCGGACTGTACCGCATGTGGCGCATCCACAGGGTGTACGCCACCGGGGCAAGCGCCATCGCGGTTCCGGGATGCCCGGAGCCCGCCCGTTGGACGGCGTCCATGGCGAGCGTACGGATGGTGTCGACGGATTGGGATTCTACGGAAGGATCCACGCTCGCAGCGGCGGACCCGGAAACGGCTTCGGCGGTCACTGTCTCGTTCAATAGCCCCCTCGCGCGAGTTGGTCGCCCTTGGCTGGCCCACTGCCGGGAAGCCGGAGGCCGCGCGAGACAACTCGTGATGGGCGGGCCGCTTCGGCGCAGCGAACATAGAGGGATCGGGGCGCCCCCGCAAAAGCCTCCACGCCGAAGCCCGCGACGTTGGTGGCGATGGCCCGCCGACGGCGGATACGTTGCCCCTCGTGAGTGCTCGAGATGGCGGCCTGGGCAGGGAATCACGAGCGTCGCGGACGTCGTTGCGGGCGTTCTTCGCAGACGGTATCGAGGAGCCGGAAGCCGGGGCGCGTGCCGAACTCGCGAGCGACGAGGTCGGCCATGTCCGTGCCGCCCGGATCCGTCCAGGCGATCGTCTCCTGCTCATCGATGGAGCCGGCAACCGGTGGGAGGCGGAACTCGTCGCACTGGACCGGCGCGCGGCGATCTGCCGGCTGCTCGCCGCCCTCCCGTCGGGGCCCGCCCTCCCGTTGCATCTGTGGGCCCCCGTGGCGAACCGCGATCGTTCCCTGTGGCTCGTGGAGAAGGTCGCGGAACTGGGCGTCGCCACCATCACGTGGATCGAATGGGAGCGGTCACGCTCCGTGGCCGACGGCGGTCGCTCCGGGAGCTTTCTGCGGCGGGCCGAGGGGCGCGCGAGGGCGGCCCTGAAGCAATCGGGCCACGGGTGGCTCCCTCGGCTGGAAGGGTTCGTGAAGCCGGATGAGGCGTTCGGCCGCCATGAGGGAACCGGGTGGCTCGCGGACCAGGAGGGGCGGCCGCTGCTCGGCGGAGGGATCCCCCGCGACCCGCAGGTGGGACCGGCCGGGCTTCCGCTTACCGTCGCCGTGGGGCCGGAGGGCGGCCTGACGAGCGGGGAGCGTCGGTGCTTCTCGGAGGCGGGTTTCGAACTCGTTTCCCTGAGCCCGGCGACATTGAGGTTCGAGACGGCCGCGGTGGTGGCCGCAGCGGCGGCGGCGGCCGTCCTGACAGACGAAGAGAACGAGGCGGACGAGGAGGGGACGACATGACGGACTGCGTGTTCTGCGCCATCGCCTCCGGGGCGATCGGGGCGAAAGTGGTCGCCGAAACGGACGGATGGGTGGCGTTCCGTGACCTCGAGCCGCAGGCGCCCGTGCATGTGCTCGTCGTCCCGCGGGCGCACGTGTCGAGTCTCGCGACCCTGCCGGAGGAGGCGCTCGGAGGGCAGCTCCTCCTCGCGTGCGCGGCCGTGGCCCGCTCCGAGGGACTGGAACGCGGGTATCGCATCGTAACCAATGTCGGCGAAGATGGTGGCCAGGCCGTACCCCACTTGCACTTCCACGTGCTCGGTGGTCGCCGCATGGGCTGGCCGCCGGGGTAGCGACCGTGGATCACGCTCTCAGAGTGATCGAGTTCGACCGCGTGCTGGCAGCGATCGGGGACCGCGCCGTCTCCGAGCCGGGCCGCGCGGCCGTGCAAGCGCTCCGACCCCTTCCGGATGCGACACTCGCCGGACGCGCGCTCGCGGCGGTGGACGAACTGCGGGAACTTATCGAGAGCGGAGACGGCTGGGCGCTGGACCCGATCGCGCCGCTGGAGGGGGCTCTCCGGCGGCTCGCAATCGAGGATGCGCCGCTCGAGGCTCCCCAACTGCGTGCCTGCGGACAGGTCATGGCCGTCGCGCGCGCCGCGCGCAGACTGGAGCCGCGCCTCGATCCCGATGGCCTCCCGGCAGAGCAGGTGCGGCGGTTGTGGGGGGAGGCGGCCTTCGAGCAGCGGATCTCGCGCACCTTCGATGCCACGGGCGCGGTCGCGGACGGGGCCTCCCCGGAGCTTCGGCGCATCCGGCGGGCACTCGGGACGCGGCGCGGCCGCCTCGTCGACGAACTCACGCGCTACGCCCGCTCGCTACCGGAACGCGTTCGCGTGCCCGACGCCTCGGTCACCGTCCGCAACGGCCGCTACTGCATCCCGGTCCGTCGCGAGGGGAAGGGGGTCGCGGGCGGCCTCGTACATGATGCCTCCGCGAGCCGTCAGACCCTGTTCGTCGAACCTTCCCGCGCCATCGAGGCGATGAACGAGATCCGCGAACTGGAACTTCGCGAGGCCCGCGAAGTGGAGCGGATTCTGCGGGACCTTTCCTCGGCCCTCCGCGCCCGCGCGCCCGAACTCGCCGCCTCGTACGCCGCCCTCGTGGAGTTGGATGCGCTGCGCGCCCGCGCGCTGTTCGCCAGTGAGATGGACGCCACGCCCCCGGCCTTCATCGAGGCGGTTTCCGAAGGGATCCACATTCAAGGGGCGCGTCATCCCCTCCTCGCCCTCGATGCGGGCGGGGCGGTCCCGTTCGACCTCGATCTCTCGGCGGGCGAGCGCGTCCTCCTCGTCTCGGGCCCGAACGCGGGGGGCAAGACGGTGTTGCTCAAGACGCTGGGCCTCTTGTCCGCGCTCTCGCAGAGCGGGGTCGTGCCGCCGCTCGGTGCCGGGAGCCGGATCCCCTTCTTCCGCCGCTTCTTCGCGGTCATCGGCGACGAACAGTCGATCGATGCGTCGCTCTCCACCTTCGGTGCGCAGGCGCGCAACCTGGCCGAAATCCTGCACGAGGCCGGAGACCGCGACATCATCCTCTTCGACGAGATCGGAAGCGCGACGGATCCGGCCGAGGGGGGCGCCCTCGCGGCGGCGTCGCTCGGGCGGTTGGCGGGGCAGGCTCGTCTCACGGTGGCCACGACGCACCTCGGCGACCTCAAGCGTCTCGGGGACGAGAAGGCGGCGGCCGTGAACGCATCGCTGGAATTCGATGGCACGCGGCTCGAGCCGACGTACCGTCTCGTCAGGGACCGGCCCGGTCGCAGCTACGCGCTCGTCATCGCGGCGCGGCTCGGGGTCCCGGAAGACGTCCTCGCCGCCGCTCGCGACCGACTGGGACCGGAGCACGTCTCGCTGGACACGCTCCTCGCACGCCTCGAGGCAGAACGGGACGAGGTTGAAGACCTTCGCGCCGAGCTGGAGCGCCGGGCCGGAAAGACGGTCGAGCGCGAGCGCGAACTCGCGGTCAGGGAGACCGCGCTGGTCGATTCCGAGCGTGCGGCCGCGCGGCAACGGGAGGTGGAGCGGCAAGCCGCTCTGCGCGAGGCGCGAGAGCGGGTGGAGGCCGCCATCTCGCGCCTCGAGTCCGAATTCGCCGCGCGAGATGAGGCGGGCCGCCGTGTAGCGAAGCGGGCCGCAAGAGGGGAGGTCGAGCGGGCGCTGCGGGCGTCATCTCGAGCCCTTCGCGCGCTGGGCCAGCCCGCACCTCCTTCGGAAGAGGCGACGGTGCGAGCCGGCGATGCCGTGCGGTGGAACGCGTCCGACCGACCCGCACGCCTCGTCGAGGTTCGGGAGGATCGCGGCGTCATCGAGGTGGGCGCACTGCGGCTCACGGTACCGCTGCGGGACCTGACGCCCCATTCTGCGGAGGCAGCCCGTTCGTCCGGGCCGAGCGGTGCCCGCGAGTCGGACGGGTCAACGGAACGCCGGCCGGAGCTGAGGGTCGCCACAGAGGTCGATCTCAGGGGCCTGCGCATCGAAGAGGTGGACGGAGCGCTCAACTCGGCCGTCGATGCGGCTGTGGTCGGAGATCTCCCGTGGCTCAGGATCATTCACGGCAAGGGGACGGGGGCGCTCAGGAAGCGAGTCGGGCAGTTACTCGTCGGCGATCCACGGATCCGGCTCTTCAGGGCTGGTGAATCGAACGAAGGGGGCACAGGCGTCACGGTTGTGGAATTCGAGTAGGCGCGAGTTGCGTGGTGCGCGCGAGATGACGGGCCACGCGGGTCCCGGGGCGGGGGTGCGATCGTGGTGAGCGACGGCCTCGTCGAGGACATCCGGGCGCGGGCGGACATCCTCGAGATCGTCGGCGAGCACGTCCAGCTTCGACGATCGGGAAAGAGCTACCGCGGACCCTGCCCCCTGCACGGCGGCGACGGCCCGAACTTCGCCGTCGACCCGCAGCGCCAGATCTTCAAGTGCTTCGTCTGCGGGGAAGGCGGGGACGTCTTCGGCTTCATGATGAAGCACCTCGGCTTCGAGTTCCCGGAGGCGGTGCGCCACGTGGGAGGGCGAGTCGGGATCGAGGTCCCGGACCGGGAGGAGCAGCGCGAGGACCCGCATGCGGCGCTGCGCGGGGTGCTCGCCTTCGCGGCCGAGTGGTTTCAGGGGCGGCTGCGCGAACCCGCCGGCGCCGGCGCCCGCGATTATCTTCAGGGACGCGGCCTGTCGCTAGAGGAGGCGCTGGACTTCGGGTTGGGCTACGCGGACGATGAGTGGCGGGCGCTGCGCACCGCGGCGACCCGGCACGGGATCGAGGAACGGACGCTGCTCGAACTCGGACTGCTTGCGACGAGCGAGAGGGCCGAGGAGCCGTACGACCGCTTTCGCGGGCGCCTCATGTTCACGATCGACGATCTGCGCGAGCGGCCGATCGGTTTCGGTGGCCGCATCCTCGACCCCGCCTCTGATGCACCCAAGTACATCAACTCGCCCGAGTCGCCGGTCTTCCACAAGGGCGAAGAGTTGTACGGACTCAACCGGGCCCGCCACGCCATGCGCCGCGAGGGCCACGCGGCGATCGCGGAAGGGTTTACCGACGTCATCGCGCTCCACCGGGCCGGCCTCGGCTTCGCGGTGGCCGGGCTGGGGACATCGTTCACGGCGGACCAGGCCCGCCGCATCGGCCGATACACGAAACGGGCCTACCTGCTCTACGACAGCGACCTCGCAGGGCTGCGCGCGACCTTCCGGACCGGCGACATCCTGCTCGCCGCCGGAGTCCACCCGATGGTCGTGTCGCTCCCTTCGGGCGAGGATCCCGATTCCCTCATCCGGCGTGATGGCCCGGCCGCCATGAGGCACCTCATGGACGACGCGGTGGACCTCCTCGAGCGCAAGCTCCAGATCCTCCGTCGCGAGGGATACCTGGACCGTGTGGATGGACGGCGCCGCGCGGTGGATGGCCTGCTCAGCACCCTGAGGGCGGTGGCCGACGCGGCGCTCCGCGACATCTACGTCGACCGCGCGGTGGAGGGACTCGGTATACGGCGCGAGACGCTGGTGGACGAGATCGCACGCCTGGAGCGGTCCCGTCTTCAGCGCCGTCCCCCGGCCGCCGGCCCGGAGCGCCCGGGGCCCGGCCAGTCCCTGGCATCGCGGACCGAGCACGACTTTCTTCTCCTGCTCGTTCGTGACCCGGGCCTCACGCGGCAGGCCGTGCGCGTCGGGCTCTCGCCCGACCACATGTCCGACTCGCGGGGCCGCGAGCTGTTCGAGATCCTGTCGACGGCGTCTGACGAGGGCATCGATTCTCCGGACTGGACGTCCGCTTCCGACGCCGCCAGGGCGCTGGCGGCGAGACTGAGGGAGTCCGACCGGGAGTTGCCCGACGCCGCGCGAGTGTTCGAGGCTGTGGTGCGACGCCTGCGCTATCGCCGGCATCGTGAACGGATCGAGGAGATCGGGCGCGCGATCGCGCTTGCGGAGCCGGAGCAGCAACGTCGATTGTTGGGTGAGAAGCAGGAACTCGTGCGCGAACTTCGTGACGCGGGTGAGTCGGGGACGTTCATGCCGGTGCTCGAAGGGAGACGCCCGCGGTCGGGAGACCGGTCGGGCGCCGGCGCGGCCGGCGGCGGAATGCCGCCCGCGTGAAGCGGATTCAACCACGCGGTGATCACAATCGGGGAGAGTATGCAAGCGACCGATATCGTCGAGGAGTTACTCACTCTTCAGGAAATCGATCACAGGATCCTGAAGATAGAAGATGAACTGGGGAGTCTCGGCCGGGAGGTGACCGGACTCCGGGAAACCGTCGAGACGCTGGAGTCGGAGGTTGCGCGGATCCGTGCCGAGGCGGACGAGGCGGAAGGGCGCGTGCGGCAATTTCACCGGGCCGTGGAAGCTGGAAGGGCAACGCTCAAGCGTCTCGAAGCTCGGTCTGTCGCGGTGGCGAACATGCAGCAGCATCTCGCGGTTCGGAGCGAAACGGACACGGCCCGGCGCAACCTGCGGGCGGCGGAAGATGACCAGCTCGACGCGATGCAGGATGTGGAGAATGCACGCGGCTCTCTGCGTTCGGCGGAGGCGGAGCTGCAAGAGGCGACCGGGCAGCTGGCGGAGAGGAGCACTGCGGTCAAGGAGCTGCGGGCGAGTCTGGAGGGGGACCTCCAGCACTGCGGCGTCAGCCGGAGAACGCACGAGAGCCGGCTGGACCGCCGGGCGCTGCAACTCTACCGCACCGCCGGTGGAGGGGGGCGCCACGCGGCGCTCGCGGAACTCACCGTCGACGGGGCATGCGGGAGGTGCTACACGGCGGTCCCGAAGCAGCGTCAGGCCGAGATTCGGGCGCGTCGACATCTCGCAGTGTGCGAGGGTTGCGGGATCATCCTCTATCCGGGGTCCACAGCCTGACGCGCCCCGCGACTTGAGACTTCGCATCATCTCAGGAGATCTGGGCGGCCGCTTCATCGACGCCCCCCGGGGACGGCGCACGCGTCCCACGGCGGAGCGCGTCCGGGAGGCGTGGTTCTCCGCGCTCGGGGGCGAGGTTGAGGGTGCGCTCGTCGCCGATCTCTACGCCGGTACCGGGGCCCTGGGAATCGAAGCGTTGTCGAGAGGCGCGGCGCACGTCCATTTTGTCGAGGCGGATCGTCGGGTGGCGGCGCTGCTGCAGCGCAATGTCGAGGCGCTGGATGTGGCGGATCGATCGCAGGTGGTGCGGGGCGATGCCATCGCCTGGGTCGATGGCATCGACAGGGTGCGCTGCGCCGAAGGTCCGCAGGCGCCTCTCGATTTGGTCCTGGCCGATCCACCCTACGCCTCCGCAGATGGCGCGCGGCTGGTCGAGCGCTTCCGGACCCGTCCGTTTGCCGCGCAGTTGTGGGTGGAACACGGCCCGGAAGCCACATGGGCGACGGTGGCCGACTGGACGAGGGAATACGGTGACACCTGCGTCAGCCGGTTCCGGGCTCCGGCGAGCGCGTCAACCCAAACACCCTGACCGGGAACCGAGGAACTCGATGAACAACGCCGTCGCCGTGTACCCCGGGTCGTTCGACCCGCTGACGGTCGGGCACGAGGACATCGTTCGGAGGAGCCTGGCGGTCGTGGACCGGTTGATCGTCGCCGTGGCGGAGACCGCGACGCAGGCCAAGTCGGGGCTCTTCGGGATCGAGGAGCGAGTCGATCTCATCCGCGAAGTGTTCGCGGACGAGCGCAGAGTCGAGGCGACCTCCTTCTCCGGACTGCTCGTGGAGTTCGCACGCGCGCGCGAGGCCCGGATCATCATCCGCGGGCTGCGTGCCGTCAGCGACTTCGAGTACGAGTTTCAGATGGCGCTCATGAACCGCTCGCTCTGGCCCGAAGTGGAGGTGCTCTTCATGGCGCCCTCCACACGTCACACGTTCCTCAGTTCCTCGCTCGTGCGGGAAGTCGGACGGCTCGGCGGAGATGTGACGGACTTCGTGAGCCCCGCCGTGAAGGCCCGCATGGACCGCGCGTTCGGGCGCGACGGGTAGCAGTGATGTCGCCGCCGACCCGGCCGGACTTCATCGACCGGCTGAGGACGCGGGCCGCGGTCCTGGAGCGGCGCATCGGCTTTCCGGAGGCGGATGAGTCCCGCACCGCGCTGGCGGTTCGCCGGTTGCGTGACGAGGGGTGGGTCCGCCCCGTCGAGATCAGTCCCGCCGCGGGTGGCCTCGCAAGCGCCGCAGAACGCCTCGCGGCGGGGGAGCTGGACGGCGTCGTGGCGGGTGCCGTGCACTCTTCGGCGGACGTCATCCGGGCCGGCCTCCGGGTCGTTGGCCTGGCCGAAGGCGTGGAGACGGTCTCCGCCGCCTTCCACATGGTCCTTCCCGGTCCCGGCGAGCGAGTGCTCACGCTTACGGATACCGCGGTGGTTCCGGCGCCGACCTCGGCCCAGATGGCGGACAGCGCTTCGGCCGCCTGTGACGCGCGCCGGGCGATTGCGGGAGACGAGCCCGTCGTCGCCTTCCTCTCGTATTCCACACTCGGTTCGGCGGCTGGACCGGCGGTAGATCATGTGCGGGAGGCGCTCGAACTGTTTCGCCGCCGTCGACCGGACATTGCTTCGGATGGGGAACTGCAGGCCGACGCGGCGCTCGTACCGGACGTCGCGGCGCTCAAGGCACCCGGGTCTGCCGTGGCCGGCCGCGCCAACCTGCTCGTGTTCCCGGGCCTTGACGCAGCGAACATCGCATACAAACTGCTTGAGCGACTCGCTGGAGCACGCGCCCTGGGGCCCATCCTTCAGGGGCTGCGGCGACCGCTGAACGACCTCTCCCGCGGCGCGTCCGTCTCCGATATCGTGGATGTCGCCTGCATCACGGCCCTCATGTCACCGAGGAGCGAAGGATGACGTTTTCGATAGAAGCGTTGGGAACCAGCACCGTCGTCGCGGTGGGTGGTCAGCTCACGATCAACAACCGCGGCGAATTCAAGGAGCGCGTGCTCGCGCTTCTGGCGGAGGGGAACACCGACTTCGTGATCGACTTCGACGCTGCCGACTACATCGATTCGTCCGGCCTCGGCGTCCTCGTCAGTCTCTCCAAGCACATCCGCGACGCGAGGGGACGCCTCAAGCTCGCGGGGCTGAACGAGGATCTCCGGCGACTGTTTGCCCTCACCAGACTGGTCTCGCTGTTCGAGATCGCCGAGTCCCGGGCGGCCGCGCTCGGCGACTCCTGACCGGGGCCGCGGCTCCGGCATGAAGGACGGCGACCCGGCCCGTATTCTGGTCCTCTCCAGCCGGCCGGACATGCTTCAGGCGGTCGCGGACGCCGCTGCGGAGATCGACCCGTCTCCCGAAGTGCGCGGGCTCTTCGGGCGCCCTCTGTCGGTGCTCCCGACGGATCTCGTGCTGGTGGATGTCGCCGAGCCGCGCGCCACGATGCCATACCTGCGGCGGCGCTTCGGCCCCGCACCGGCGCTCGTGGCGCTCATCGAGGCGGCCTGGATCGATCGCCTGGGTTCCGCGCTGGCCGAGGACTGGACCGACTACCTCTTCTATCCTCTCAACGCGGACGAACTCGGGCTCGTGTGGCGGAAGCACACCTCGCCCGCGGAAACGCCCGACCTGAATGTCGACGTCGATGAATCGGGGCGGATCCGGGTCGTTTTTCCGTCGAACGTGCGCTACCAGCGTGCCGTGGTGGAGAGAGTCGTCGTGGCATGCAGGCACCTCGCGGATCTGGATGGCGAGACGGCATTCAGACTCCGGGTCACGCTCGGCGAGGCCGTGGCCAACGCGATCCTGTACGGGAGCGGGGACCGTCCCGGCGCCGTCGTGCGCGTCTCGGCCAAAGCGGGGATGGATGGCCTGCGCGTGAAGGTCTCGGACGAAGGGGGCGGATTCGACCCCGATGCGGTGCCGGAGCCGATCTCGCGGGACGGCATCGCGCGGCCCCGGGGTCGCGGCCTGTTTCTCCTGAAGCAACTGGCGGACGGCGTCGCGTTCAACGAGACAGGCAACAGGGTCACCCTCTCGTTCCGGGGCGCACCGGATCCTCTCGTGAGGATCGAACCGCTCCTGCGGCGCTTCGCCGACGTTACCGGCTTGAGATTTCGGCTCGACCGGCTGTTCGAGGACGGCTCGCAGGTGCTGTTCGACAGCTGGGAGACTGACGAGGGGTCGAGCAGTCCGCCCGAGGTCCGGGAGACGTGGCCGCTGGGCGATGCGGGACGGCTGCGCCTGGTCCACGAGCAAACCGGCCGTAGCGATGCCGCCGCGTCGCTCCTTTCGGGCTGGCTCGGCGCCGTGGCCGAGGGTGAACAGTCACGCGAACGGCTCCTCGCCCGACGGGTGCGCCAGGAGCGGGTGCTCGCCGAACTGGAGATCGCGCGTGACCTGCAACTGCGACTCCTGCCGCCGCCCGAGGATTTTCGCGATCTGGGACGGGTTGCGGCTCGCTGCGATCCGGCGCTCTCTCTGGGCGGGGACTTCTACTATCTCGTCCGACTCGCCGACGGCTGCTTGGGCGTAATGCTCGGCGATGTGAGTTCGCACGGCCCCTCCGCCGCGCTCATCATGGCCCGTACCCTGAGTGCCGTGGCCGTGGCGACGGGCATCGAGGCCGAGCCGGCGGCCGCCCTGGACGCGATGCACGGGCAGCTGCGGGCGGCGCTCGCATCGACCGAGATGTACATGACCCTCTTCTACGGGGTCATCGATCCCGGTCGTGGCGAACTGCGCTATGCGAACGCGGGCCACCCGTACGCGTATCTGGTCGGATCGGACGGGATCGGCCGTCTCGCCGCCCTCGACCCGCCGGTCGGCGTGGCCCCGCTCCACCCCTACCGGCAGGCTCGTCTTCCGTGCACGGGCGAAACGCTGCTGGCGTTCACCGACGGCCTCGCCGAACTCAGCGATCCCCTCGAGACCCCGGACGCCCGCGTTCGGAGGCGGATCGACCGCGGGGATCTCGACCCCGAAGTCCTGGTTGCGGCCCTCTTCGCCGACAGCGACGACGAGATGAGACTGGACGACCGGACGGCGGTCGCGGCCTCGCTGTGACCGGCAGGAGGGCCGGACCCCAGTGGGCGAAACGCTCGCTCGGCCAGAACTTCCTGGTCGACCCGAACATCCAGCGCAAGATCGTGCGGGAACTCGACGCGCGGCCCGAGGATGTCGTGCTCGAAGTCGGGCCGGGGCACGGCGAACTGAGCCAGTATCTCGTCGGATGTTGCCGCCGCCTCGTCCTCATCGAGAAGGACCGGGACCTCGCCGGCGGGCTCCGTGAGCGCTGGGGGGATCGGCCGGACGTGGACATCGTGGAAGGCGACGCGCTCCGCCTCGAACTCTCGGAGTTCATACGGGACGCTCCTGCCGCCCGCGTGGTGTCGAACGTCCCCTACAACATCACGTCGCCCCTCATCTTCGCCTTTCTCGAACTCGAGCCTGCGGCCGACCGCATCGTGCTCACCGTCCAGAGGGAAGTGGCGGATCGCATCACGGCGCCCCCGGGCATCAAGGCGTACGGCGCGCTATCCGTCGGCGTGCAAGCGGTCGCGGACGCCTCGCTTGCCTTTCGGGTGGGCCGGCAGGCGTTCCGTCCCGTTCCCGCAGTGGATTCGGCGGTCGTTCGCCTGGAGCCGCGTCCGGATGCCGCCGGCGTGGACCCCGTGGCGCTCAGGACGCTGACGCGCGCGTGTTTCAGCCGTCGCCGCAAGCAGCTGCAGAAGACACTGCGCACGGCGCCGGAGCTGCGGTTCGCGGGAGACGTGGACGCCGAGCTCGGGCGTCTCTCGATCGATCCCGCGGCGCGGCCGGAAACGCTGGATCCCCTCACATTCGTGCGGCTTGCCGCAGCACTACTGGAGGGGCCGGGAGAGGCCGCCTCGCGTTGAGTTGAGCACGAACCCACCCTATCTTGGTTTGTGAAACCTTTCACAAGGGTGGGCATGAGCGGCAGAATTTCCGATTCGACGGTCCGGCGCCTCTCCCTGTATCTCCGCATGTTGCGCGACCTCGAGCGAGCCGGGGCGGAGTTCGTATCCAGCTCGCAACTCGCTGAACCCTCGGGAGCCACGTCCGCCCAGGTCCGGAAGGATCTGAGCCACTTCGGATCCTTCGGGAAGCGTGGACGCGGATACTCGGTCGAGGGGCTCGTGCGGGCGCTGGAGGAGATCCTCGGACTCTCGCGCAGCTGGAGGCTTGCCCTGGTCGGCGTAGGCAAGATCGGATCCGCGCTGCTCGGCTACGGCGGGCTGGCGGCGCGCGGATTCGACGTCGTCGCGGCGTTCGACATCGATGAGGCCAAGATCGGGACACGGGCCTTCGGGCTTTCGATCCGCCCCATGACGGATCTCCGGACGGTCATCGCGGAGTGCGGCGTCGAGATCGGGGTCGTCGCGACCCCGACGGAAGTAGCTCCGGAGATTGCGGCGGAACTCGAGCGGGCGGGTGTCGGAGCCATCCTCAACTTTGCGCCGGTCGAACTCTCCGAGGTGAACGGGGTGCCGATCCGCACCGTGGATATCGTGCTCGAACTCGAAGGGCTGAGCTATCTGATGGCGGAGGCGCGTCGGCGTACCGGGAGTGACGCGTGACAGGTGTGCACTTCGCGCCGGACGGGGTACTGGTGCGCAAGGCGCTGCGCCGTCTCGAGGACGGTCCCCGCTCTGCCGTGGATCTGGCGGCCGAGGTCCTGGGCATGCACGGATGCCCGCCGAAAATGGCCCGGCGGCTCGTTGCACAGTTGCTCGAGGGGATCCCCGGGGTGGCCCGCGTGGGCGGCGACGACTGGAAGCTGGCCGAAGGGAGCCCGCGCACCCGGAAGCGAGCGGGGAAGGGGCTGCGTGACCTCCGATACGCTGTCGTGGATGTCGAGACGAACGGCGGCACCTCCGGGGGAAACGGCCGGGTGGTGGAGATCGCGATCGTGGATGTGGATCGCGGCGCCATCGGGGGTTGCTACTCCACCCTCGTGGATGCGGGCGTGGCGATCCCGCCGTGGATCACACGGCTCACCGGCATCCGCACGGAGATGACGCGCGGGGCGCCGAGTTTCGCGCAGATCTGTGATCCGGTGCGCGAGCGCCTCCGTGGCCGGGTTTTCGTTGCCCATAACGCGGCGTACGATTGGGGCTTCCTGCGTGCCGAGATGCGGCGGACCGGGGCCAGCGTCCCGCGCGGACCTCGCCTGTGCACGGTCCACATGGCGCGCCGCCTGCTCCCGGGACTCGAGCGCCGAGGCCTGGATGCGGTCGCCGACTATTACGGGATCGAGATCAGCGAGCGTCACCGTGCGCGCGGTGACGCGGTCGCGACGGCCCGCATCCTCGTCCGCATGCTCGCGGACGCGGAGCGGCGGGGCTGGACGACGTGGCCTGCCCTCCGCAAAGCTCTCGGCCCGGTTCCGCGACGCGGGCGCGGCAAGCGGAAGGAACGGCACTCCGCACAACATGAACAGCGCGAAAAACGGCATGAGCGATAGAACATGAGCGATCGAGACAGAATTCCGGTCATCGTCTCCGCCGCGCGACTTCCCACGGGCCGCTTCATGGGCGGGCTTTCCACCCTCGCGGCCCCGGACCTCGGCGGTCTCGCGATCTCGGCGGCGGTCGAGCGGGCCGGAGTCGACCCGGAGGAAATCGATGACGTGATCATGGGGAACGTCGTGCAGGCGGGCGTCGGACAGGCGCCGGCCCGCCAGGCGGCGATCCGGGGCGGAGTGCCCGTGACGGTCCCGGCGGTGACCGTGAACAAGGTCTGCGGCTCCGGGCTGAAAGCCGTCATGCTGGCGGCGCAGGCCATCAAGGCCGGGGATGCCCGGGTCGTGGTGGCCGGCGGGATGGAGTCGATGTCGAACGCGCCCTATCTCCTCCGGGGACACCGGGAGGGTGTGAAGTTCGGAGACCGGTCGCTCGTGGACGGCCTCATCCACGATGGGCTCTGGTGCGCCTTCGGTACCTCCCACATGGGCGGCCACGCCGAGTACACGGCCCACAAGGCGGGTGTAAGCCGCGAGGACCAGGACGCCTACGCGCTCGCGAGCCACGAGAAGGCGATCCGCGCGATCGACGGAGGGGAGTTCGCCGAGGAAGTCGTCCCCGTCCACATCGAGACGCGCCGGGGAACCGTGACGATCGAGACGGATGAGCCGCCGCGGCGCGGCACATCGCTCGAAGCGCTCGCGAAGCTGCGCCCGGCCTTCACGGGAGATGCTCCCCCGGAGGTGACCGAGCCCAGCGTCACGGCGGGAAACGCGCCCGGCCTCAACGACGGCGGCGCGGCCACGCTCGTGACGTCGGAAGCGTACGCGGCGGCGCACGGCCTCCCCATCCTGGGGCGGATCCGGGCCTATTCGGTGGGTGCGACGGCGCCCCGCGACCTCTTCTTCGCGCCCGTCGTCGCGGTGCGGAAGCTCATGACGCTCGATGGGACCGTCGTCGCCGACTACGGGCTCGTGGAGATGAACGAGGCGTTTGCCGTGCAGTGCCTGGCCGATGCCCGCGAGCTGGGACTGGATCTCGATCGGGTGAACGTCCGCGGTGGAGCGATCGCGCTCGGCCACCCGATCGGAGCCTCGGGCGCGAAGATCCTGACCTCGCTGCTCCATGCGATGCGGGACAGGGATGTCGAACAGGGCATGGCCACGCTGTGCCTGGGCGGAGGAAACGCGGTCGCGATGAGCGTGGAGCGCCGATGAAGTTGAAGGCCGAAGGCTGGGCCTGGGCCGGGAGGCTGGCGGGGTTCGCCGGCCTGTTCATCGCGTTCGCACTAGTGCTCGCGGTCGCGGCCGCCGGCATCGCGCGACTTGCAGGCATCGAAGTGCCCGCGACCGTCGACTGGTGGACCGTCGCGCCCGCGCTGCTCGCCGCCTGTGCGGCCACCTGGGTACTGACTGTCCGCATCGATGGGCGTCCGCTCTCCGCGCTGGGATTGAGGGGCGGGCGCGCGGGGCTGTCGGAACTGGGTTACGGGACACTGGCCGGGTTTGCGATCATCGGCGTCGTCATTCTCGCCCTGGCCCTGCCGGGCTGGGTTTCGTGGACGGCTCCGGGCGGCGGCGCCGTCCTCTCGGGGGCGGAGATTTCGATCCTCCTTCTCGGGGCTGCCTTCACGGAGGAACTTCTCTTCCGCGGCTATGCCTTCCGCGTCCTCCACCTCCGGTTCGGTCCGGTTCCGGCCCTCGCGGGGACCTCGGTCGCGTTCGGTCTCATGCACGGCGCCAATCCGGGAATCACGCCGTTGGCGCTGGTCAACCTGGCCCTCGCCGGCGTCCTGCTGGGTGTGGCCTACTGGCGTTCCGGGAGCCTCTGGTTCGTCACGGGTGTACACTTCGGCTGGAACTGGATCATGGCCGCGAGCGGTCTGTCCGTGAGCGGACTCGACGTGCGAATATCCGGCCTTGAGGCCGTTCTCTCGGGCCCGGCGCTGTGGACGGGAGGCGGGTTCGGGCCCGAGGCCGGGCTGGTGGCCACGGTCATGACCGCTCTGGGTACGGTTTGGCTGTGGCGGATCAGCGGATCGGCAGGTCGTCCGGCCGGGGCCCGGTCGTCGATTTTGGAGACCCCGGGAGATGATGATGCAAGCGTCTGAGGTCTCGCGCGTCGGCGTCGTCGGCGCCGGCACGATGGGCAGCGGCATCGCCCACGTATTCGCCCTGGCCGGTGTCGGCGTCCGTCTCGTCGACGTCGAGCCGGAGGCTCTCGACCGCGCGCTCGACTCGATCGGCCGCAACCTCGCTCGGCAGGTCCGCCGGCAAACCATCTCCGCGCAGGACGCGGAGGCGGCCCTGGCACGTATCGCCGGGGGCGGAGAACTCGCGGTTCTGGCCGACGCGGAAGTCGTGGTGGAGGCGGCGAGCGAGAATCCTGCCCTCAAGTTCCGGCTCTTCAGGGAGTTATCCGAGGTCGTGGGCCCCGAAACTCTTCTTGCGTCGAACACGAGTTCGATCTCGATTACGCGTATCGCATCACACGTCGATGATCCGGCCCGTGTCATCGGGATGCACTTCATGAATCCCGTTCCGGTCATGCGGCTCGTCGAGGTCATTCGGGGGCTCGAGACGTCGGATGCGGCGGCAGAGCTCACCCTCGACCTCTGCGAGCGTCTCTCGAAGACGGCCGTGCTGGCGAACGACTACCCGGGCTTCGTGGCCAACCGGATCCTGATGCCGATGATCAACGAGGCCGTGTACTGTCTCATGGAAGGCGTGGCGGAGGCCGAGGCCGTGGACACCGTCATGAAGCTGGGCATGAACCATCCCATGGGGCCGCTCGCCCTCGCCGACCTGATCGGCCTCGACACCTGCCTGGCCATCATGCGCGTCCTGCACGCCGAACTCGGCGACTCCAAGTACCGGCCGTGTCCGCTGCTCGCCAAGTACGTTTCCGCCGGGAGGCTGGGCCGGAAGACCGGTCGTGGCTTCTACGACTACGGCGCGACATGACGACCGTCCGCCGCTCCTGGTCTGCGCTCCAACTCTCGTCCGAGGCGGAACAGATCCTCACCCTCGCCCGCCAGTTCGCCGAAGAGCGGTTGCGGCCCACGGCGGAATCCCGGGATGCGAACGAGGATCGGTTCGATGCCGAAATCCATCGTGAATTGGGCGATCTCGGCTTCCTGGCCATGAGAGTGCCGGAGCGCTACGAGGGGCTCGGCCTCGACCTCGTGACGTACCTCTACGTGCTGGAAGAACTGGCGTGGGGTGATGCGGGCGTGGCCGTATCGGTCAGCATTCACAACTCGCTCCCGGTGCAGATCCTGCTGCGGCGGGGAAGCGAGGCGCAGCGCGAACGCTGGCTCCCCCGGATGGCCAGCGGAGAGGTACTCGGCGCGTTCTCTCTCTCCGAAGCCGGCGCCGGCACGGATGCCGCGGCACTGCGGACCCAGGCGGTCCCCACGGAAGGCGGATGGATCCTCAACGGCGAGAAGATGTGGGTGACGAACGGCGCGTCCGCGGGCGTCGTCCTCATGTTCGCGCGGACGGATACCCCGGAGGATCGGTTGGGATCGCGCGGCATCAGCGCCTTCCTCCTGCCCGCCGGGACGGAGGGTTGCTCCGTCGGGAGGAAAGAGCGAAAGCTGGGCCAACGCGGATCTGAAACCGTCGCGTTGTCACTGAAGGATGTCTTTATTCCACATGAATTTATGATTGGAGAGGTGAACCGGGGCTTTAGCTATGCTCTCAAGAGTCTTGAAGGTGGCAGACTCGGCATTGCCGCCCAGGCCCTCGGCATCGCCTCGGCGGCCGTGGACGCGGCGTTCGAATACGCGCATACGCGCCGCCAGTTCGACCGTCCCCTGCGGGAGTTCCAGGGGATGGAATTCAAGCTCGGAGACATGACGACCCGGCTCGAGGCCGCGCGCGGTCTCCTCGAGCGCGCGGCCGCCGCGCACACGTTGGGAGACCCCCGGGCACGCCGGCTGTCCAGCGTGGCGAAGTTGTTCGCGAGCGAGACCGCCATGCAGAATGCGCGCGAAGCGGTCCAGGTGTTCGGAGGTTACGGGTATTCGCGGGAGTATCCCGTGGAACGCCTGTTCCGGGACGCGAAGGTCACCGAGATCTACGAAGGAGCCAACGAAATGCATCGCAGCCTGATCGCGCGGCAACTCTACAGGGAGAGGGGATACGTGTGAGTGCGACGGCGGAACGCAGAGCCATCGGCGCGCTGGACCCGCGCCCGCTGAAGGAGACGGATCCGGCGGTGGCGGCTTCGATCGGCCGCGAACTCGAGAGACAGCGTACGGGCCTGGAACTGATCGCGAGCGAGAACTTCGTGTCTCGCGGGGTCCTTGAGGCGACCGGCTGCGTCATGACGAACAAGTATGCCGAGGGCTATCCGGGGCGCCGCTACTACGGGGGCTGCGAGTTCGTGGACGAGGTCGAGAACCTCGCCCGTGATCGCGCGCGCCAGTTGTTCGGGGCCGACCACAGCAACGTCCAGACGCACAGCGGCTCCGGGGCGAACATGACGGCGCTCCAGGCGCTCACCGAACCCGGCGCGACGCTCCTCGGGATGGACCTCTCGCACGGAGGTCACCTGACCCACGGGTCGCGCGTGAACTTCTCGGGCCTCTGGTACCGCGTCGTCCCGTACGGCGTGCGCGCCTCGGACCGGACGATCGATTACGACGCCCTCCGGACGACGGCGCTGGAAGTTCGCCCCACCGTGATCATCGCGGGGGCCAGCGCCTATCCCCGCCGGATCGACTTTGAGCGTTTCGCGGAGATCGCCGAGGAATGTGGCGCCCGCGTCCTCGTGGACATGGCGCATATCGCCGGCCTCGTGGCTACGGGGCACCACCCCACACCGGTACCGCACGCCGATGTGGTGACGACGACGACGCACAAGACGCTGCGCGGGCCGCGGGGAGGGCTCGTCCTTTGCCGGGAGGAGCACGCGAAGGCGGTCGACAAGGCCGTCTTCCCCGGACTCCAGGGAGGTCCGCTGATGCACGTGATCGCCGCAAAGGCGGTCGCGCTCGGCGAGGCCCTCCAGCCCGAATTCGGCCAATACTCGGATCTCGTGGTGCGCAACGCCCGCGCCCTGGGACGACGGCTCGCCGAACATGGCTACGATCTCGTGGCCGGAGGGACGGACACGCACCTCCTCCTCGTCGACCTCCGGACGACGGATCTCACGGGCAAGGACGCGGAGGCGCTCCTGGGCCGGGCAGGCATCACGGTCAACAAGAACACCGTGCCGTTCGAGACCCGTTCGCCCTTTGTGGCGTCCGGCATACGGATCGGGACGGCGGCCGTTGCAACCCGCTCCATGGGCGAGAACGAAATGGGAATCATCGCCGATCTCATGGACCGCGCGCTGCGCTCGGAAGGCGATGAAGCGACGCTCTCGGGGGTGGAGAGGGAGGTCCGGGCCCTGTGCGCCGATTTCCCCCTCTATCCCCGGGGAGATGGCGTTCATGGGGAGGGCATAGCTTGACGGCAAGTTTTTCCCCCGCCTAACTTTGCCGCTCATGTCCTTGCGGGCAGTGCGCATCGTGGCAGGGAAAGGGGCCTGGGACGAGGTGAGAAGAGGTGGACACAGCGGGCGTTCCGACGGGCATCAGGAAGGGCAACCCCAGGTATACGGAAGCCGCATACCTGTTCCTGCTCTCCGCCCTCCAACGCCGGTTGTCCAGCCTCGAACTCCCTCGTCACATCAGCGGCGCTGAAGTCGCCGACGCGGTCCGGGAACTCGCGCTGGAGCGGTTCGGTCCCCTGGCGCGGACCGTACTCGAGCACTGGGGTGTGCACGGCACGACGGACATCGGCGAGATCGTCTTCGCGCTGGTTGAATGTGGAGTTCTGATCAAGCAACCCGACGATTCGCGAGAGGACTTCGAGGGTCTCTTCAGCTTCGATGAAGCTTTTGAGGACAGCTACCCCTGGAGCGCGTAGGGGAGGAACAGGAAGTCGACCGCGCAGCCGGTGGGCGGCGGGGGCGGCAGGCGGCGGTGGCCGGGCCAGGACCGGGAGCGCCGCCCAAACTTGGGGAGGGGTGAGCGCGTGGCCGATTCGGGGTCGTTTACGGAGTGCTTGAGTTGCAAGAAGGGGGTCCTGATCCCGCTTTCGGACTATGGACGCGACGGGGCGCCGATCCGGTACAAGGCATGGGTCTGCTCGAATCCCGACTGCGGGTTCAATATCCGGATCGACAACGGTGAGATCAGCTTCGGACGCAACGTCCAACAGTCCTACAAGTAGCCTTCCCGGCGGAGATTCCGCCGCTACCGTCCGGAGCCCTGCCATCCGGTCTTCCGCCTTCCCGTCATCGGACTGGTGGCGCTGCGCCGCGCGCGAGGTGTGGCTTCCCACCGCGGCCGAGATGGCGGCGATCGATCGCGTCGCGGTCGAATCGGGGGCGATACCCGAACGTGCGCTGATAGAAAACGCGGGTCGGGCCCTGGCGCGCCACGTGCAGGAGAGGTTCCCGGCGGGCCATGTCACCGTGCTGGCGGGAAGTGGGCACAACGGGGCCGACGCGCTGGTGGCGGGGCGGACGCTCACCGCCTGGGGACGATCGGTCGGGTTCGTGCGGTGTGGGAGTCGAGCCCCCGAACCGGATGTCCTCGCGGGCTGGGGACTGACTCTCCAGCCGGTGGAAGCGCTGGATCGGGAACTCGCCGCGGCCGACACCGTCATCGACGGAATTCTGGGGACGGGACTGACGAGTGCGCCGCGTCCTCCGCAGGCAGGGATCATCGACCGCGTGAACGCCGCCCGGGCTGCCGTCGTCTCCGCCGATGGTCCCAGCGGGGTGGACTTCACCAAGGGCCGCGTGCCGGGCGCAGCGATTCGGGCCGACCTCACCGTCACCTTCGGGTGGCCGAAGTTGGGGCTGCTACGTTTCCCGGCTCGCGAACGCATCGGGGACCTGGTCTCGGTCGAGATCGGCTTCCCGCCACCGGATCCGCCGCCGCTGGCCCGGGCGGTGACGGCGTCATGGGTGGCGGGCCTGCTCGTGAGCCGCCCCGCCGATGGCCACAAGGGCGACGCCGGCTATCTCGCGATCATCGGTGGTGAGCGTGGCATGGCCGGCGCCGTGGTGCTGGCGGCCCGGGCCGCGATCCGGGCCGGGGTCGGCATCGTCCGCGTCGTGAGCGCTCCGGAAAACCGGGAAGTCGTGCAGACCGGCGTGCCCGAAGCCGTATTCGTGGACTGGTCCGAATCCAATGCGGTGGAGTCGGCGCTGCGCTGGGCCGGAGCGGTTGCGGTCGGACCGGGTCTGGGCGTGGCGCCGGAGCGCGCGGCGCTCGTGCTGGCTGCACGGGAGGCTGCGTCCGTGCCGCTGGTACTCGATGCGGATGCCCTGAATGTGCTCTCGGCGGAGGCGGCACAGGAAGGGGTGGCGCTCGGCCCGCCGGCTCCGGGTCGCCCGGTCCTTCTGACGCCCCATCCGGGTGAGATGGCCCGGTTGCTCGGCTCGTCCATCGCCCAGGTACGCGAGGATCCCCCGTCAGCGGCCCGGCGGCTGGCCGACACGGCGCGGGCGACGGTGCTGCTCAAGGGCGCGCCCACCTGGGTGGCGAGCCCGGGGGGTGAGCTGCGCGCGACCACGCTTGTGAGTCCGGCGTTCGCGAGCGGCGGCATGGGTGACGTGCTGACCGGCGTATGCGGCGCCTGCCTCGCGTCCGGCCTCGGCCCGGCCGACGCGGCATCCGCTGCCCTGACCCTCACGGCTCTCGCTGTCCTGCGCGCCGTCGACGATATCGGCGGATCCGCGGCGGACGTGCCGGACGCGCTGCCTGAAGCGCGCCGGGCGCTTGGAGGATTGCGACCCGGAGCGTGGCCCGGGGTCAACCTCGCCCTACCTGCGGTGCCGGCAGACCAGACCGGGGGCGCGGCCAGATGAACTTCACCGGCCCGGCGCTTGCCGAGGGGCCCGAGACGGCGCGCATCCGGGCGTTCCTGGACGGGGCCGGCGTCGACGCTGGCCGGGGGGACCCGGGCGGTATGGTCACGCTACCGGTCGGCGATGACGCCGCAGCCTTTCGTCCCCCCGGGGGCACGCAGGTCGTCGTGAGTTGCGACGCGAGCGTAGAGGGGATCCACTTCCGCCGCGAATGGATGACATGGGAGACGATCGGCTACCGGGCGGCGGCTTCGGCGCTGAGCGACCTCGCGGCCATGATCGCCACCCCGGTCGGTCTCGTCGTGGCGGCGGCCCTGCCCCCCGAACTGGATGTCGAGATCGCCGCGGCGCTCGGACGGGGTGTGGGCGAGATCGCCAGCGGGGTTGGCGCGGAGGTGCTCGGCGGCGATCTCGTCGCGTCACCGGGCCCCGCTTTCCTGGACGTCACCGTCTTCGGTTTCGCCGCGGACCCGACGACGCGGTGCGGGGCGCGTCCGGGCGACGAACTGTGGGTGACCGGCGAACTCGGCGGGGCCGCGGCGGCCCTGCGGGATCTGGAGCGGGGGCTGGAGCCGGACCCCCGCGCCCGCCGCTCGTTCGACCGGCCGCGCCCCAGAATCGAGGAAGCGCTGTGGCTCGGGGAGCGAGTCGAGATCCACGCGGCGATCGACCTTTCGGACGGAGTGATGCGGGATGCACAGCATCTCGCGACGGCTTCGGAGGTCGCCCTGGAAGTCCAAGCGGAGCTGCTCCCGGCGGCCTCCGCCCTCGACGGATTCCGTCGGTCGCCGGCCGGGGAACGCCTCCTTCTCGGCGGCGGTGAGGACTACGAACTGCTCCTCGCGGTTCCGGCCCGCGCAATGCGGGGGACGAAGCGGGCCTTTGTCGACGCGTTCGATCTCCCGCTCACCCGCGTCGGGAGCGCGCGCGAAGGGAAGGGGCTGACCGTACGCGGGCGGGTGGACCCGTCGCTCCCGGCGGGATTCGACCATTTCGAGGTCGGTCGTTGATCAGGACGGCGGCCTTCTACCTCACACTCGTGTTCTCGACGATCTTCTGCGGAGCCCTGGCGGCCATCGCCTCGCTCCTCGGGGGCGGCCGCGTCTGGATGGATCGGGCAAACCGCGGCTGGGCCCGCTCCGTGCTGGCGGCCGCCGGTGTGCGCATCACGGTCCGCGGCCTCGAGCACCTCCACCCCTCCGGGACCCAGATCATCGCCGCGAACCATCAGTCGTACTTCGACATCTGGGTGCTCATCGCCGGTCTCCCCGCGTCCGTGCGTTTCATCGCCAAGCGGGAGTTGGCGAACATCCCGATGCTCTCGGTGGGGATGCGTTCCGCGGGGCATGTGCTGATCGACCGCGACCGGGCCCGCAGCGCGAGGGAAACGCTCCGGGAGGCGGGCGTCCGGATGAGCGCGGAGCAATTGACTCTGGTGGTGTTTCCGGAGGGGACCCGGTCGCGTGACGGCCAACTGGGGCGTTTCCTGCGAGGCTCCTTCGCACTCGCACTGGAGACGGGGGCGCCTCTCGTGCCCGCGGCGATCGATGGCGGCCAGCGCGTCTATCCGCCCGGGGCAAAGCGGGTGAGGCCGGGTCCGATCACCGTGCGACTGGGCCCCGCGATCCGGATTGAGGGCGCCGAGCCGGCGGACCGGGGGACGGTGATGCGGAAGACCCGCGCCGCCATTGAGGCGATGCTGGCCGAGAACGGAGCGGGCGGCGGCGCGTCCGCGTAGCCCGCGCCCGACTTGTTCCCGGCGTACGGGACCCTATCTTCGGGAACGGGTGGAGGAAGAAGCGATCGTCCGGATCGCCGTGGGGAGGGGACACGCCTGCATGAATCGCCCTGCACATCACCGAAACGGAAGTGTCCTGTGACGGCCATCGTCCAGGTTACGGCCCGTGAAATCGTGGATTCCCGCGGGAACCCGACGGTCGAGGCCGATGTCCATCTCGAAACCGGGGAGGTGGGCCGAGCCGCTGTACCGAGCGGCGCATCGACGGGAGAGCACGAAGCGGTCGAGTTGCGCGACGGCGATCCGGCGCGCTACGGCGGCCGGGGTGTGCGGCGTGCCGTCGCGCACGTCAACGGCGAGATCGCGCAGGAGGTGCGGGGACGGGACGCCTCGGACCAGCGCGGGCTCGACGTTGCGCTCATCGCGCTCGACGGAACCCCGAACAAGGGCCGGCTCGGAGCGAACGCGATCCTCGCCGTTTCGATGGCGGCGGCGCGAGCGGCCGCGGCGTCGGCGGGGACACCTCTCTTCCGACACCTCGGTGCCGGAGATCCGCACCTGCTCCCGGTCCCCATGCTGAACATCCTCAACGGGGGCGCGCACGCGAACAACACGGTCGACATCCAGGAGTTCATGATCCTGCCGCTCGGCGCGCAGAGTTTCTCCGAGGGCCTGCGGGTGGGCGTGGAGGTGTTCCACGCGCTGCGGGACCGACTCTCGGCCGCGGGGTACACGACGGCCGTCGGGGACGAGGGCGGTGTGGCGCCGGATCTGGCCTCGAACCGCGAGGCGCTGGATCTCATTATGGCCGCGATCGCCGACGCGGGATATGAGCCGGGCTCGGAGGTCGCGCTCTCTCTCGACTGCGCCGCGTCGGAGTTCTACGAAGGCGAGGCCGGAGTGTACCGGCTCGAGAGCGCCGGTGAAGCGGGAGCGCTCGACGCGGAGGCGCTCGTGTCGCTCTACGAAGACTGGCTGGAAGCGTATCCCATCGTCTCGATCGAGGACGGGCTCGACGAAGACGACTGGGAAGGTTGGGCGACCCTCACATCCCGACTGGGAGACCGCGTACAGCTGGTCGGCGACGACCTCTTCGTGACCAACGTCGAGCGGCTCGCGCGCGGGATCGAAGGCGGGATCGGAAACGCGATTCTCATCAAGCTGAACCAGATCGGGACGGTGAGCGAGACGCTCGACGCCATCCGGATGGCCGCGAAGGCGGACTTCGGCGTCGTCATCTCGCACCGCTCCGGAGAGACCGCAGACACCTTCATCGCGGATCTCGCGGTGGCGACGCAAGCCGGGCAGATCAAGACGGGAAGCGCCTGCCGGTCGGAACGCGTCGCCAAGTACAATCAGCTGCTGCGGATCGAAGAGAGCCTCGGATCGAGGGCGGCCTACCCGGGGTCCGCCGTGTACGGAGGCTGACGATGGCGGAGGCAGCGAACCGTCGGATCACGCGGGCCATCGCGTTCGTCGCCCTGGTCGGGGCGGGGTACTACTGGATGGTGGGGGGAGAATACACGAGAGCCGGGCTGGCCCGACTCGAGCAGCAGATCGAGTCGCAGAGAGCGGAGATCACGGCCCGCCAGGTTGAACTCGCGTCGATCCGGGCCTGGGGCGACAGCCTCGGATCGAGCCCCTGGGCGATCGAGCGCGTCGCGCGGGAGCGGTACGGATTCGTCCGTCCCGGCGAGGTCCTGGTGCGCTTCGTCGAGTTGGACGACGCAGAAGAGGTCTCCGAGCGGCCTCCGCGAGTCAACGTGCCCTGATGCGGCCCGCCTCGCCGAGTCGCAAGATCTCGGGTGTTTCCATGAGGGGACAGCTTGCCCCATGCGCCACGAAGTGTAGGATTGCGGACCCACAAGCATGGCAGGGTAGCTCAGCCTGGTAGAGCAAGGGACTCATAAGCCCTGGGTCGGGGGTTCAAATCCCCCCCCTGCCACTCGTCAGCCCCCCCGGCTCTGCGCCTCTGCAGAGCCTGAATCTTTTCCGCCTTTGTGCTGCGTACGGATTAGCGGCAATCCCCGGAGAGACTGGATGATGCGGCTCCGTCCTTCGGGTTCCCCGAGACCGATCGGAGGGACGGATGAGGGAAGGTGCGCGGGGCGGCTCGGCATACGGGTGGTTCAGAGCGCTCGGAACAGATCGCTTCGAGGATTGGGTCGAGAAGGTCCGCAGGGGCGGTGACTGCGAGTTCCGCGCCGAAATGGAAGGCCACGGCCCGGTCTGCGTGAAGGGACGGAAGCGGGAAGGGTCGATCGCCTTGGCCGTGGAGCCGGAGGATGGCGGGGTGGCGATGGTCTCGGAATTCCACGATGCTGCCGACGAGCCTTGTTCCGACTATCCGGTCGACCTGCCGTTTGTTCCGGGCTTGGGTAACCTGGTCGTGTGTCCGGAGGCGGAGACCAGGAGCGGTGTGTTGCGGGTCGTAACGTGGCTGAAGGTTTCAGAGCCCGGTTCAGTCATTGACGAGATGGCCCGGCAGAGTGTCGAATCCGGGTGGACTGTCGAGTCGCGCGGCCAGTTCAGCGCCCGCATGGTGACCGAAGACACGAGCCGGAACATCCACCACTTACCGTTTGGCCCCATCAGAGATTGCGTCTTTCTCATCGAGATGGGACGCGCCGACCCGGATCCTCGGGGATAGGAACGCGGTTAGCTCCCGCTTCGGAGTTTCGTTCGGCGGACATGGCCCGTCGCGCGAGTTTCCCGACTCTCGGCGACCGGTGTACACTATCGCCATGAGAGCGCACGACGAGTCTCGAGCGAACGGCGATCCGACAGACGACGCCGGCGCGGTCGCCCCCGATGTCAGGGGAGACCAGCCCGTTCGGGCGCTCGTGCGGTTCTCCGGCGAGCTCTCGACCAAGGCGCGCCGGACGCGGTCCCGCTTCCAGAACCGGCTCGCGCGCAACCTCCGCGATGCGTTCGAGGCCGAAGGGGTCGACGCAACCCTCGAACCGAGCTGGAGCCGTTTCCACATCGAGGGTTCGGATTCCGCCTTTCTCGATCCGCTCCTGCGGACCTTCGGCGTGTCCAGCTGTTCCGTGCTCGCGGGCGAATGCGAGGCGGACCTCGACACGATCGTCACGACGGGCACGGCCCTCTTCGCCGAGTCCGTGCGCGGCCGGAGCTACGCGGTGCGCGCGCGCCGCTCCGGTTCACACGGCTTTTCGTCCTCCGACATCCAGCAGCGTCTCGGCGCGGCCTTGAACCCCGGGGCCACCGTCGACCTGGGGAATCCGGATGTCACCGTGTTCGTTGAGGTCCGCGACGAGCGGGCTTTCTTCCACGAGGACAGGATCCCCGGACCGTCCGGCCTCCCGCTCGGGGTGCAGGGACACGCCCTGGCGCTCATCTCCGGCGGCTTCGACTCGGCCGTGTCCGCCTGGATGGCGCTGCGCCGCGGGATCCGCCTCGACTACGTCTTCTGCAACCTCGGGGGGAGCGCGTACGAGCGGATGGTCGTGGAGGTGACGAAGGTGCTCGCGGATCGGTGGAGTTACGGGACCCGGCCCCGGCTCCACGTCCTCGAGTTCGGTCCGGTCGTCGAGGCGATGCGGGCCCGCGCCAAGCCCGCATACCTGCAGGTCGTCCTCAAGCGGATGATGTACCGGGCGGCGGCGGAGATCGGAGAGCGTATCGGGGCGGAGGCGATCGTCACGGGCGAGTCGGTGGGGCAGGTCTCGTCCCAGACGCTGAGCAATCTCCGCGCGATCGAGAACGCCTCCTCGCTCCCCGTCCTCCGGCCCCTGCTCGGATTCCACAAGGAGGAGATCCTCGACCGGGCGCGGGAGATCGGCACCCATGACCTGTCCGCCCGGGTGCGCGAGTATTGCGACCTCGTGCCGCAACGGCCGGTCACCGCGTCGTCTCCGGCGGCCGCCGAGGCCCAGGAGTCGGCCGTGGGCTTCGACGAACTGGGCGAGGCCGTCGCAGGCGCGAGTGTGCACGATGTGCGCGCTCTGCGACCGGAATCCATGGTCGGAGCCTCCCTGTATGTGGCCGAAGTACCGGACGGCGCGGTCATTTTCGACACCCGCCCCCGGGCCGCGTTCGAGACATGGCACTGGCCGGGCGCGACGCTCAGCGACCTCCCGCAACTCGAACGCGACTTCGGCGAACTCGAACGAGACGCGACCTACGTGCTCTGCTGCACGGAAGGCGTGCGAACGGCCTATCTCGCGGAGATCATGCAGCGGGCGGGATACGAGGCCTACTCCTTTCTCGGTGGGGCCCCCCGCATGCGACGCCTCGCGCGAGGCCGGACGGAGATCGCCTGATCGCGGCCCGTTTTGACACCCCTGCCCACGCGGCGCGAGCTTGGGCCGCATGAGCGGGGAGAAGAGCGGCGTGACGGCCACGCTGGAGACCGTGCGGCAGGGTGAAATCCCGACCCATGTCGCCGTCATCATGGATGGGAACGGCCGCTGGGCGAGGCAGCGTGGCCTGCCGCGATGGGAGGGGCACCGCGCGGGCATGGCCGCGGTGCGCGAGACCATCGAGGGGGCGGCGGAGGCCGGCGTGGCCCACCTCACCCTGTACGCCTTTTCGGACGAGAACTGGTTCCGCCCTCCGATCGAAGTGGAAGCGCTGATGACGCTCCTCGAGGAGTATGTGAGGAGCCAGCGCGAGGCTCTGGTCAGGCACGGAATCCGGGTCACGGTATTCGGTGACCGGCTGCGTCTTCCCGAGGAGGCCCGCCAGGCGATCCGGGAGCTCGAGGCGTCGACGGAGGGGGGGGCGGCCCTGGAGGTGCACCTTGCGATCAGCTACGGAGCGCGGGCGGAACTGGTGGGCGTTGCGCAGGCGCTCGCACAGCGCTGCCTGGAAGGGGAGCTGGCACCGGAGGAGATCAACGCCGAACTGTTCGAGGCCGAGCTCCTCACGAGTGACTGGCCCGACCCGGACCTTCTGATCCGGACCTCGGGGGAGCAGCGCATCTCCAACTTTCTCCTCTGGCAGCTCGCCTACGCGGAACTCTTCGTGACGGAAGTGCTGTGGCCCGATTTCACGCGCGAACACCTCTACGGTGCGCTCGTCGACTATCGGGGCCGCGAGCGGAGATTCGGGTTGGTGAAGGCGTGAGGCGGCCGGGCCCGTCATGAGCCCCAACTTCCGCAAGCGACTCGCCGTGGCGGGGGTCGGGGTCCCCCTCTGCGCGCTGATCACCTACGCGGGTGGTTTGGTCTTCGTCACCGGGCTGGGCGCGGCGGCCGCGCTCGGTTACCGGGAATTTGCGGGGATGATGCGCGGGACCGGGACGCGGGTGCTCACGCTGCCGGGCGTCGTGGCCGCCTTCCTGTTCCCGCTCATCGTCTTCTCGGGCGGCCTCGAGGGCGGCGGCTTCTATGCGGCGAGCCTCATGCTGGGGTTGCCCGCGCTCGCGATCGCGGTGGTGGACCTCCCGGAACGGCCGATCCGCGCCGCCGCGTGCACGGCGTTCGGCGTCTTCTACGTCGGCGGGCTGCTCTCCCTGGGCGTTCCGCTGCGCGAGGGCGGGCTCCTGTCCCCGGCCGGCGGCGATGCAAGCGCCGCGCGGATGGCGGGGACGCTGCTCTTTTTCTTCCCCGTCGTCATCACGTGGCTTGCCGATACGGCGGCGTACCTCGGCGGCCGGGCCTTCGGCAAGCGGCCGCTCGCGCCGCGCGTGAGCCCCAACAAGACGGTTGCGGGGGGTGTCTGCGCGCTGCTGACGGGCCTCGCCGTGGCCGTCCTCTATCCGCGATTCCTCCTTGCGGAGGTCTGGTCCCTGGACCCGGTTCGCACGCTGGCCTTCGGGCTGGTCGTCGCGGGGTTGGCGATCGTCGGAGATCTTGCGGAATCGGCCCTCAAGCGGGAGTGTGGCGTGAAGGACTCTTCGGGTCTGCTGCCGGGGCACGGGGGCATGCTGGACCGGCTCGACTCCGTTCTGTGGGCGCTCCCGGCCGCGTTCCTCTTCCTCCTGCTCTTCACGTGAGCACCGCAGGCGGACCGGGTTTCCGGGGAGCTCGCGCTTGAAGAACGTCGCGGTCCTCGGCGCCACGGGATCCGTCGGCGCGGGCACGCTCGAGGTCATCCGCCGCCACCCGGACCGGTTTCGCCCCGCCGTCCTCACGGCGAACCGTCGGTGGGAGGCGCTCGACGCGCTCGCGCTCGACCGGGCCCCCGATTTCGTCGTCCTCGGGACGCCGCCCCCGGACGACTTCGCGCCGCGCTGGGCCGGAGAATGGCGCTTCGGCGCCGATGCGCTCGAGGAGGCCGCCGGGTCGTCCGGGGTCGACATCGTTCTGAATGCGGTCGTGGGATTCGCCGGACTCGGGGCGACGCTGGCGGCGCTCGGGGCGGGGAAACGCCTGGCGCTCGCCAACAAGGAATCGCTCGTGGCGGGAGGAGATCTCGTGCTGGCCGCCTTGCGAGCCGGCGGGGGAGAGCTCCTGCCGGTGGACAGCGAACACTCCGCGGTCCACCAGTGTCTGGCCGGACGTCCGGTGTCGGAGGTCGCCCGGGTCACGCTCACGGCTTCAGGCGGCCCGTTCCGCGAGTGGCCGACACGGCGCCTCGCCACCGTGACACCGGACGATGCCCTGCGACACCCGACGTGGTCGATGGGGGCCAAGATCACGATCGATTCCGCCACGCTGGCGAACAAGGCGCTCGAGGTCATCGAGGCCCACATGTTGTTCGGCCTCCCCTATGACCGCATCGAGGTCGTCGTGCACCCCACTTCGATCATCCATTCCCTCGTCGAATTCCGCGACGGCTCCTCCCTCGCGCAACTGGGCCGGCCCTCGATGGAGATTCCGATCCTGTGGGCCCTCGGCTACCCCGACCGGGTGGACGACGGCCGACGGGAGGTGGGCTTCGACCCGGTACGAGACGGTCCGCTCGAGTTCGAACCGGTGCGGGAAGAGGATTTTCCACTCTTCGGCGCGGGGGTCGCGGCGGGAAGGGCGGGAGGCGAGTTTCCGGTGGCCTTCAACGCGGCCAACGAGGTTGCGGTCGAGAGGTTCCTCTCCGGGGATGTCGGCTTCATGGAACTCGCGGACATCGTGCTTCGTACACTGGAGCGGTTTTCGTCGCGCACCATCGAATCGGTAGAGGATGCGCGGCGCGTAGACACGAGGGCGCGCGCCATCGCCCGCGACCCACATGGGGAGCCCAAGTCGGGAGACGCTGAGTGATCCTAACGATTCTGGTAACCATCCTTGTGCTGGGCATACTCATCTTCGTGCACGAACTGGGGCATTTCGCCGCGGCAAAGAGCGTCGGCATCGACGTGCCGCGGTTCTCGATCGGCCTGGGCCCGAAGATGGTGGGGTTCCGGCTGGGCGAGACGGAGTATGTGCTCTCGTGGATCCCGCTCGGCGGCTACGTCAAGATGGCGGGGATGGCGGACGAAGAAGTGACGTCGACGCTCGAGGGCGGGGGCTCCGCGGAGGCGGCGCACAGCGGAGCGCCCCCCCAGCCGGGGCACTTCGACGCGAAGCCGCTGTGGGCGCGCCTTTTCGCCATCTCGGCCGGCGTCATCATGAACTGGCTGTTCGCGGTCCTGGCTTTCGCGGCCATCGCGATGGGTCGCGGCGTGTTCGAGCCCCGGATCGTAGAGGTCGCGCCCGGGTCGCCCGCCGCGGAGGCCGGGCTTCGCAGCGAAGATCTGGTCCGGCGCGTGGATGGCGCCGCGGTGCACGATCCGGCGCAGGTGACGATGCGGATCGAGCGCCGGGTCGGCGAACCCGTCGACATCGTCGTGGACCGGGGCGGCGAGGAACTCACCTTCGTGGCGACGCCCGAGGGGGTCGAGCAATACTCGGATCTCACGGGAGAATCGAGGACGGTCGGGCGCGTCGGGATCACTCTCGGCGCCGAGGGAGGGCGAGCGGATCCCATCGCGGCGTTGGGGCGGGGGTGGTCGAACGCGGTCTACTGGGGCGGCGCCGTCGTGCAGTTCCTCGGAGATCTGGTCACCGGACGAAGTTCGGCGCGAGAGGTCGGCGGCCCCATCCTCATCGGGGAGATTTCGGGCCGCGCCGCGCGGGCGGGGTTCTGGGAACTCCTGAGTTTCATGGCCATCATCAGCATCAATCTCGCCATCTTCAACCTGCTGCCGATCCCGGTCCTCGACGGCGGACACCTGCTCTTCCTGGGGATCGAGGCGGTCCGCGGCCGGGCGCTCAGCGTCGAGGCGCGCGTGCGGTTCACGACGGTCGGTATGGTCTTCGTTCTTGCCCTCATGGTGTGGGCCGTTGGAAACGATGTACTGAGGGTGATTCTCCGCTAGGCCGCGGCCAGGGCACAGGCCCGCCGCCGGCACGGCGAAGTCAGATCGGGAGCGAGAGCTGCTCGCCGGCGGCGCGCGCCTTCGCGAGTGCTGCCACGTTGTACCGGGGGCTGGCCCCCTCCTGTCCGGCGGCTGCGAGCAGTCCATCGTATTTCGCTGACGAGAGCCCTTCGCCGACCCTGTCCAGAGCGAGGTGTGGGTCGTTGCACTCGTGACTGAGGTGGGCGAGCAGGATCCCGCCCAGGCCGGGATGCGCGAGTTCGCGCGCGAACTCGGCGGCATGACGGTTGGAGAGATGCCCGCGGCTGCCCCCGATCCGCTGCTTGACCCGCCAGGGATAGGAAGCCGCCCTCAGGCGGTGCTCGTCGTGGTTCGCCTCCAGCACGAGAAAGGCGCACTCCCGCAGCGCCACCCGGACCGGCGTCGTCGGCCTCCCGAGGTCCGTCGCGATCCCTACGCGGAGGCCGCTGGGTCGGTGCAGGACCGTGATGGCGACCGGTTTGGCCGCGTCGTGCGCGGTAGGGGCCGCCTCGATCGCGAGATCGCCGATCTCGAGTCCCGTGGGCGGCAGGTCCTCGCATCGCTCCTGCCCGCGCAGGAGGGAGGCGCAGGCGCGGTGGGTGGGTGGGTTCATCGCGAGTCGCCAGCCCCAGCGTCGCGCCCCGATGCCGATGCCCGCGGCATGATCCCGGTGCTCGTGCGTGACGACGACGAGGTCGATCGCTTCGGGCTCCACGTCGAGTTCGGCGAGCCGGCGGGCGAGCTGGACTCCGGAGAAGCCCGCGTCGACGAGCACGCGGGCGCGGTCGCCCTCCACGAGGAAGGCGTTGCCGCGGCTCCCCGAGCCCAGCGAGGCGACGGACAGGCTCACGAGCGGCAGGCCTCGTCCCAGATGTCGCCGAGCCAGTGCCGGAACTCCGGCGTCCCCTCGAGTCTCCGGCGCTCGACGACCCGGACGGCAGTGGAAACGAAGTCATCGCGCCGGTAGCGCTCGGTGCCCGGGCCTCCGCCCCACGAGAACGGCTCCACCCACCGGGGTGGCCGATCCGCTCCGAACAGGCTCGATCCGGCCCCCACGACGCTCCCGGTCTCGATCCTCGTGCCGACTCCCGTCTTCACGTGGTCGCCGACCAGACAACCGAACTTCAGGAGCCCGGTCTCCCGGCGTGCGTCGGGCGGCCCGACACGGACCGGTCCGTAAGTGAGCTTGAGATCGCTGTTCGCCGTCATCGCACCGAGGTTGACCCAGCGGCCGAGGTACGCGTGGCCGAGGAACCCTTCGTGCGCCTTGTTCGAGTAGCCCAGCGCCGTGACGTGGTCGACCTCGCCCCGCACATGCGAGCAGGGTCCCCCGCAGAAGCGCGAGATGTCGCCGCCGAGGAGCCGCGAGCCGGCACCCGCGTAGAGCGGCCCGCCGAGCCGGGTGCCGGCGCGGACCTCGACGCCGGGGCCGAGTTCGATCGGACCCTCGCGCGTATCGAAGAGCACACCGGGTTCCACCCGCGTCCCCTCGCCGAGGCGGATCGGTGCGTCGCCGAGGCGCCAGCAGCCGCTCGGCAACTCCGGCGTCGCCGTGGCCGGGGCCGCCACCAGGTCCGCGGCCAGTCGGCCGGGTCCGGCGGACACGAGGTCCCACGGATGGCGGAGCCAGTCGCCGGGCACTGCGCGGTCGGGCAGCCCGGGCCGGGGGCGGGGAGCCGCGAACCAGTCCGCCCGCGGCGGCCCGGCGCCGGCGCCCAGGCGGACGCCGGCCAGCTCGTCGGCCACCCAGAGGTTGGCGGGCGCGTCGTCCCACGCCGCGTCGAGGGCCGGAACGGCTCGCGCGTTCCACACGGTACAGGGCGCGGACAGCCGGCCGGGGTCGAGGCAGCGCGGCGCCCCGGGCTCCGTGTACCGGCGCAGCCACGGGCGCGTCACATGACCGGCGACCCGCGTCCCCGCGATCCCTTCCAGCCGCTCACGCAGCGTCCAGCGGCCGAAGACGAGTTCGCCGCACGGCCGGGTGAGGGCGAACGGGGCCCATCCGTCCGCCCGCTCGTCATCGAACATGACGAGCGTCGTCAACGCGTCGGTTCGGAGGAGGAGGACCCCGCGTCGAGCTGTTCCAGCCGGGCGTCGAGTCGTGCGGCCTCTTCCCGCGTCATCACGAGGAGTTCGCCGTTCGCCTCCACGATGACGAGACCCGAAACCCCGATGACCGTGGCCCGGCGGGATTCCGTCCATACGACGTTGTCCGCTGCGTCCAGAAGGCGGGTGGAACCCACCGCGGCGTTCCCGGCCCCGTCCACCTCTCTCGAGCGCAGGAGGGCGCTCCACACGCCGAGATCGTCCCACGAGAATCGGGCCTCGACAGTGGCCACACGCTCGGCGCGCTCCATCACGCAGACATCGATTGCTACCGGCTCGGCCCGCCGAAAGAAACCCTCCGCGTCCCCACGTTCGAGGGCCGGCCAGGCGGCCTCGAGTTCGCGCGCGCAGCGGCGGGCCGTCTCGATCAGCTCGGCCGCCCGCCACACGAAGATGCCCGAGTTCCACAGGAAGCGCCCGGATTCCAGATAGGCCCGGGCGGCGGCCCGGTCCGGCTTCTCCACGAAGCGCCGCACCTCGCGCGCGCCGGACTCGGTTTCCCCTCCGGTCTCCAGGTATCCGAACCCGGTCTCGGGGCGGTCCGGGCGCACGCCAATGCAGCACAGGTATCCGGCCCGAGCCGCATCGAGGGCCGGCTGCAGCGTCTCCCTGAGCGCCCCCGCGGGTTCGATGCGGTGGTCGGCGTGCATGGAGATCATCACGGCTCCCGGGTGAGCCCGCTCGATTTCGGAAGCCGCCCACACGAGGGCCGGTCCCGTGCCGCGCGCTTCCGGTTCGATGAGGGCGTCGACACCTGCGGCCTCCAGGCTCGGGCGCATGAGCCCGACGAGCCGTTCGGAGGCCACGACCCGGACGCGAGGGGAGCCCACCAGCGCCACGGCGCGAGCGAGCGTGTCGTCGATGAGCGGCTCGGGGCCGGCCAGAGGAAGGAATTGCTTGGGGCGGGCCGGGGTCGAGGCGGGCCAGAACCGGCGGCCGATCCCGCCCGCGAGGATCGCGCAGTACGCCTCGAGGTGCACCTGCAGAGCCTCCCTCCCGTCCTCCGAACCGCTCCTTCGCGTGCGCCGGGATTCTCTCCCGCCGCGGGCCGGCCACGACGCGGCCAAGCTATGGACGCCCCGGGTGCCGCGCCACGTCACCGACCCGGCTCGCCGATCCCGCCCCGCCACGCGTTTTTTCTTGCCGGAGTCCCCCCCGGGCGACAGTTTCCGCGCCATGCCTCCCCGACACCGAACTCGCATCCCTTCACGGCGCGCAGCGCTGATCCTCGTGCTGGCAGCGACGGCCTGTGACGATCCGTTCGATGCCTTCCTCGACGACGTTCCGCTCACGCCGACGGAGGTCACGCTGTACGACTACGTGACCGGGCGCCTCGAGGATCCTCCGGCCTTCGACATCGTGTTCGCGATTCCGGCCCGGGTGGACCAGACGCTCAACTGGGACTTCCTCTTCCAGATCCGGGCCGGCGTGCCGGAACTCGTCCCCTTCTCCGCGGTCGCGGACAGCGTCACGGACGCGGGTTTGCAGATCACCGGCGAACGCTTCAACGCCGTGCTCGAGGCTCCGGAGGACGGGTACACGCTGAACGCCGGTCTGCCCGTGCAGCCGGGGGATGTCCTCATCGGCCGCAGTCGCGTCGATCCGAACAACTTTCTCGCCTGCAGCCGATACGTGAAGCTGCAGGTCCTCGACGTCGACGCCGAAGAGGGCACCATCACCTTCCAACATCTGGCGAACCCGAACTGCGGAGACCTCGTGCTCGAACCGGGAACGCACGGCTCGCTGTGACGCACGGTCCGGCCCATCCTGCCCCGCATCCCCATGCTTGACCTCAAAACCCTGCGCGACGACCCCGAACTCGCGCGCGACGCAATGCACAGACGCGGCGACGAGCGCGCCGCGGAACTCGTGGAGGAGATCCTCCGGGCGGATGGAGTCCGCCGGCGCCTGATCCGGGAAGTGGAGGTGCTCAAGGCCGAACGGAACACGGCCTCGAAGGCGATCGGCGCCGCGAAGGGCAGGGGCGAGGACGCCTCCGCGGAGATCGAGGCCATGCGCCGGGTGGCCGCCAGGATCAAGGCGCTCGACGCGGACCTGACACAAACGGAGTCGGAGCTTCGCGACCACCTCCTGCAGATCCCGAACATCCCCGATCCGCGCGTCCCGCCCGGCGAGGAAGGGGAGGGGCCGACGGTCGCGGAGTGGGGCGCTCCGCGCAGCGATTCCGTCCCGCCGCACTGGGTCCTGGGCGCAACACATGGCTATACGGACCCCGGCGGATCCGCGCTGCCGGGAGGGCGCACTCCGTCCCTGGACATCGAGCGCGGGGCGAAGATCGCCGGCTCGGGCTTTCCACTGCTGGTCGGGGGCGGCGCTCGTCTGAGCCGCGCGCTCGTTCAGTTCATGCTGGACCTGCACGTGCGCGAGCACGGCTACCTGGAGGTCCTGCCTCCCCTCGTCGTCTCGCGGGAATCGATGATGGGGACCGGACACATCCCCAAGTTCGAGGATGACGCCTACCGGACGGATCCGGACGATCTCTTCCTCGTGCCCACGGCCGAAGTGCCACTCACCAACCTGCACCGCGGGGAGATCCTGGCCGCGGACGACCTGCCGCTCGAGTACGTCGCGCACACCCCCTGCTTCCGGCGGGAGGCCGGCGCCGCGGGCCGCGATACGCGCGGGCTCCTGCGGGTGCATCAGTTCGACAAGGTGGAGATCGTCCGCATCTGCCGGCCCGAGGAGTCGGAGGCGCAACTGGAGCTTCTGACCCGTCACGCCGAGCGCGTGCTGGAGCTGCTGGAGGTCCCGTACCGCCGCGTCCTGCTCCCGCTCGGAGATCTCGGGTTCGCGAACGCGATCACGTACGACCTGGAGATCTGGGCTCCCGGCGTCGAGGCATGGCTCGAGGTGTCCAGTTGTTCATCGTACGGAGACTTTCAGGCCAGGCGCTCCGATATCCGCTTCCGGCCCGAGCGCGGCGGACGCCCTGCGTACGTGCATACGCTGAATGGTTCGGCGGTCGCCCTCGCCCGGCTGATTGTGGTGCTGCTCGAGATGGGGTTCCGCGAGGGTGAAGGGATCGTGCTGCCGGAGATTCTCCATCCCTATCTCGGGTTCGAGCGGCTCGAGCCCTGCCCGTGATCCGGCTCTGGAACCGGCGCGGCGGGGCCCTCCTGCTCGCGGTCCTCTCCACGGGCGTCCTCGTGTCGTCGGCCATCTTCTGGCGTCAGCAGGCGGAAGAACGCCGGCTCGACGCGGCGGTCCTCGGGCAGTTGACGGCGATCAGCACCGCGGCGGCGGCGGGCAACCTCACGGTCGAGGAACAGATCCAGCTCTGGAACCAGGCCTCGCAGCAGGTGGGCGCCCAGGTCCGGAGGCTCCGGATCCCGATGGTGCTCACCGACACGCTGGGCAACCCGAGTAGCTCCGCGCACCTGCCCGAAGACTTCCCGCGCGGCCCGACCGGCGCCCCGGACGACCAGGCGCTGCGCGAATTCGTGGCCGAACTCGACGCCATGAGGCCGCCCTTCGAAGCGCCGGGCCTGCAGATCCACTTCGGCGATCCCGAGTTCACGGACCGCCTCCGGCTGTTCCCGTGGCTGCAGGCGGCGTCGCTCGTCGTCATCCTCGGCAGCGGCGGCTGGCTCCTCTTCCTCTCCTTCAGGAGCGAGCGGGAGCGCATCTGGTCGGCCATGGCCAGGGAATCGGCGCATCAGATGGGGACCCCGCTCAGTTCGCTCGTCGGCTGGCTGGAAGTGCTCGAGGGCCGGTCGCGTCCCCGGGTATCCGAAGTCGGACAGCCCGACCTCATCGACGAGATGGCGGAGGACGTGACCCGCCTGCAGGAGGTCTCGCGCCGCTTCGAACTCATCGGCCACAAGCCGAAGCTCGAACCGATGTCGGTGCGGGCGACCGCGGCCCATCTCCGGCAGTACTTCGAGGCCCGCCTCCCGACGCTCTCCCGCACCGGGAAGATCGAGATCGCGGTGGAAATGGAGCCGGAGACGCCGGAGGTGCTGGGCAACGAGACGCTCCTGGAGTGGGCGTTCGAGAACCTCATCAAGAACGCCGTGGACGCGCTGGCGCCGGACGGGGGCCGGATCGTGATCTCCCACCTCGGCCCCAACGGCAAGCGCTCCGTGTTTCGGGTGCACGACACCGGACCCGGGATCCCCCCGGCCCTCCGGGACAAGATCTATAACATCGGCGTCACCACGAAGAAGCGGGGGTGGGGCGTCGGTCTCTCGCTCGTCCGCCGCATCATCGAGGACATGCACGACGGGTCCATTCGACTCGAGGACACGCCTCGTGGCGCGAGTTTCCGGATCGAACTCCCGCGTCACCGTCCCGGGAAACGGGGGACGTGAAGGGTCTAAGTCTCAACCCCGAGCAGCAGGACGCGGTCGAGCACGGCGAGGGGCCGCTCCTGGTCCTTGCCGGCGCGGGATCCGGGAAGACCCGGGTGCTCACGGCGCGGGCCGCCCGCCTCATCGATGAGGGGCTGGAAGCCACGCGCCTGCTCGCCGTCACGTTCACCAACAAGGCCGCCGGTGAGATGCGGGAGCGGATCGAGGGGCTCATCGGCCGATCCACGCGGGGCCTGTGGATCGGCACCTTCCACTCCATCGCCGCCAGGATGCTGCGGATGGATGCCCCGCTCACGTCCCGCACGCGCTCCTTTACGATCTACGATGAGGATGACTCCATCCGGACGCTCAAGGATGTGATGGTGTCGGCGGGCTTCGATCCCAAACGCTGGTCGCCCCGCGCGGTGCGCAACCGGATCTCGACCGCGAAGAACGCGCTCATGGGGCCCGCCGAGTACGAGTCGGAAGCTTTCGATCTGCTCGCCGAACTCGTGGCGAAGGTCTACCCCGCATACCAGCGGGAACTGGAGCGCCGCAACGCCTACGATTTCGACGACCTTCTCTTCGAGTCCGTGCGCCTGCTGGAGACGGCAGACGGCGTGCAGGATCGGTACGCCGCCCGCTTCGCCCACGTACTCGTGGACGAATACCAGGACACGAACCACGCCCAGTACCGGATGGTGAAGGCGCTGGCCTCGCGTCACAGGAACCTGTGCGTAGTGGGAGACGACGATCAGGCCGTCTACGGATGGCGGGGCGCGGACATCCGGAACATTCTCGATTTCGAAGCCGATTTTCCCGGCGCGCATGTCGTACGGCTGGAGCGCAACTATCGCTCGACGGGTTCGATCCTCGAGGTGGCGAACTCGGTCATAGCCCTGAATCTGGCGAGAAAACCGAAACGGCTCCGGACGCAGCGCGAGACCGGCGACCCGATCGAGGTCGTACGCTGCGACGACGAGCGGGCCGAGGCGGCGTGGGTGTCGTCACAGATCGAGGCGGGCCGGAGCACGCGGGGACTGAACGAGTTCGCGGTCCTGTACCGGACGAACGCCCAGTCGCGCGCTTTCGAGGAGGCCTTCCGGCGCTCCGGCACTCCGTACCGGATCGTGGGTGGAGTTCCGTTCTACGAGCGTCGCGAGGTGAAGGATGTCATCGCCTACCTGCGCCTTCTCGTGAACCCCGCGGATGATGTGGCCTTCCAGCGGGCGGTGGGGTGGCCGCGACGCGGCGTCGGGGCGAAGAGCCTCGAGCGGCTGGAGGAGTTCGCGCAGGATGGCGACATGTCGCTGGCGGAAGCCGCGGCGCGGGTACAGCGGGGAGACGGCATACCGGCGGCGGCGGTCCGTGGGCTCCAGGCGTTCGCGGACGGGCTGCGGGAAGTGGGGTCCGCGCTGGCGGCGTGCAGCGCAAGAGAGGCGCTCGAGAACTGCGTGGCGACCTTCGGCCTCGCCACGGCGCTCGCCGAGGAGGAGGACGGCGCGGACCGCCTCGAGAACGTGAGCGAACTGTTCGCGGTGGCGGAGGTGTTCGAGCGCGATGATGTGGAGGACCCCGACGACGAAGCCACCGACCTCGAGTTGTTCCTGCAATCGGTTTCGCTGCGTTCCGACCTCGATGAGGCGGACTTCGACGGTGAAGCGGTGACGATGATCACGCTGCACAACGCCAAGGGGCTGGAATTCCCGGTGGTGTTCCTCGCCGGGCTGGAGGAGGGTCTGTTTCCGCTCTCGAGGGCGATGGAGGCCCCGGGCGGGCTGGAGGAGGAGCGGCGACTGTTCTACGTCGGCGTCACGCGGGCGATGGACCGGCTGAGCCTCACGTACGCGGACCGGCGCTGGCGGGCGGGGATGGCGAGTCGCTCCGCCCCCTCCAGCTTCATCGACGAACTCCCGGAGGAACACGTGCTCCCGCGACTTGCGGCGCCCGGTTGGAGTCGGCGGCGCGCCCGGGACGCCCGCGGCGCCCCTCGACGCTCGGCGGGGGAAGGGCCACGAGGCGGGTGGTCCGGGGCGGGCGATGCGGCCGGCTGGACGGGCGCCGTGGATCCGGACCGCTCGTTCGCCTGGCGGAGGGGCGCGGACCGCGGATCGGGGCGCGGCGCCGGCCCGCCGGACGAGGGAAGCGGGCCCCGCCCGGGGGAACTCGAGTACGACTATGACGACTCACAGGTGCCGCTTGCGCTCGCCCCCGGCGTACGAGTCGTACATCCGCGTTTCGGGGCCGGAGAAGTACTGCAGGTCTACGGCTTCGGGAGGGAGGCCAAGGCCGACATCGAGTTCGAGGAGGTCGGCCGGAAGAAAGTCGTCGTCGCGTACGCAGGGCTGCGCCCGACCTGAGCACGCCCACGCGAGCTGCCCCGGGTCACTCTCCCTCGCGGTCTCCGAGCGCGCGCGCCACCCGCTTCGCGGTCGACACATTTCGCTTTCCGCGCCGGAGTCCACGGAGCAGCGAGGCCGTCGAGACGAACGTTTCCTCGGCCTCCTCCTGGACGACCGAGAGCAGCGCCGCGACCTCCACCACCCGCTCCTCGACAAGATCCACCATGCGGCCGGTGGATTCGCTCGCGCTCTTCAGCGCCTGGCCTACCCCGTCTGCGTCGTCCCGGAGCCGGGACGCGATGCGCCGAGCCTGGTCGCTCGCCTGTTCGACGTTGTGCAGCACGGGCTTGAGGCGGTCGCTGAGGTTAGTAAGGGTGCCCGAGATCTGTCCCAGGGGTGCCCGGGTCTCACGCAACAGGCGGATCGCGTGCAACAGGGCGACGAGAATCGCCACCGCGACGACGATCCACACCGCCATCCCGGCGACGACCGCGATCTCGTATGTGGTCACTGCGGCTCCTTCGGAGGACGGTCGGAGGGATTACGGGAGGGGAGTATAGGTCTGGCTCCCGGAGGGCTCAACCTTGTTTGACCCGACGTTTGCCCCCCTCCGGCCGCCGGCTACTTTGGCGCGCGGGGCCGGCAAGGCCGGATGCGGGAACGGGCGGGAGGAGGTGCGATGCACTATCGGATCGAGGGCGGAAACGAGCTGAGCGGCGTGTTCACGCCGACCGGCAACAAGAACGCCGCCCTCCCGATCCTCGCCGCGGTGCTGCTCGCGCGCGAGCCGGTGCGCATCGAAAACGTCCCGCGCATCACGGATGTGGAGACGCTGCTCGGCCTCCTTCGCAGCCTCGGCGTCGAGGGTGGCTGGACGGCCCCCGGCGTCCTCGAGCTCGACGCCGCCGGCGTGGACACGAGGGCGATTCCCGACGCGGATCTGGCCGGCCGGATCCGCGGATCGGTACTGCTCGCGGGCCCCATGCTGGCCCGGATGGGGGCGTGCCATCTGCCGCAACCGGGGGGAGACTTCATCGGACGCCGCCGCCTGGATACGCACATGCTCGCGCTGCAGGCGCTCGGTGCGACGGTCGAGGTTGGAGATCGCTACGTCCTGCGCACCCCCGGCCTGCGCGGCGCTTCCGTTTTCCTCGATGAACCCTCCGTGACCGGGACGGAGAACGCCGTGCTCGCGGCCGTGACGGCCACGGGCACGACGGAGCTGCGCAACGCCGCCACGGAGCCCCACGTGCAGGATCTCTGCCGTTTTCTCGTCACGCTCGGCGCCCGCATCGACGGCATCGGGACATCCACGCTCCTCATCGACGGCGTGGAGGCCCTGGGAGGCGGGACGTTCCGGATCGGGCCGGATCACATCGAGATCGGAAGCGTGATCGGTCTGGCGGCGGCGACCGGCTCGACGCTCACGATCGCCGACGTGGACCGGACCCATTTCGATCCTCTTCGTGTCGGATTCCGGCGCCTCGGCCTCGACTTCACGTGGCGGGATGACCAACTCCTCGTGCGCGGCGCGGGAGGGCTCGAGATCCAGCCCGATCTCGGAGGTCAGATACCGAAGATTGACGACGGTCCCTGGCCGGCGTTCCCGGCTGATCTGATCAGCATCGCGCTCGTGACCGCCACCCAGTGCCGCGGTACCGTCCTCATCCACGAGAAGATGTTCGAGTCGAGGATGTTTTTTGTCGACAAGGTGATCGCCATGGGTGCCCGCATCGTCCTTTGCGATCCGCACCGGGCCGTCGTGGTGGGACCTTCGCCGCTCCGCGGGGCGACCCTCGAGAGCCCGGACATCCGGGCCGGCATGGCGCTTCTCATAGCGGCGCTCGCAGCGGAAGGCACGAGCCGCGTGCACAACATCGCTCAGATCGAACGTGGCTACGAGCGCATGCACGAACGCCTCGCGTCGCTGGGGGCCCGCATCGAACGCATCGCGCCGGACGGTACATGACCGCTCGGGAGCCGACTGCCCCGGCGGGGGCAGGGGAGGTTCTCGGGGCCCGATCTCTCCGAGGACTCCAGGTCGAGGAGCTCCTTGATGACGGGTTGCTGCGGTTGTCGCAGTGGGAGTCCCTCGACCCGGGAATCGTCTGCGGGGTCACGACGACGGCGCGCGGAGATCTCGGGGTCGCGAACGCGTCCGCGGAGCGCGTAGCCGCGGTCTACGGGAACTTGGCCCGGGGGCTCGGCTTTCGCCGGGTATCGGTGCCGAACCAGGTCCATGGCACGGATATACGGGAGATCCGTGCCGGCCCCGGATCGGACTCGGGGCCCTGCACCGTCACGCGGGCGGGTCGCGTGGACGGCCAGCTGGCGGACGAGGCCGGTTGGCTGCTTGCGGCGACGGCCGCCGACTGCGTGCCCATCTTTCTGTGGTCCCGGGAACTCGGTCGCATCGGACTCCTCCACGCGGGGTGGCGCGGCGCCGCGGCGGGCATCCTGTCGCGCTCGCTCGCCCGGTTCGTCCGCGATCCCGACGGAGGAGCCCGCGGCGCCGTCCGGGACCTCCGTGTCCATCTCGGGCCCGCGATCTGCGGCCGCTGTTACGAGGTCGACACGCCCGTGCTCTCCGCGTTCGGGTTCGGCGGCGCGCGCGCGCGACTCGACCTGAGGGGGATGCTCGCCGCTCAGGCCGCGGCCGCCGGCGTTGAACGCGACGCCCTTTCCAGTTCGCGCCTCTGCACGTCATGCGGCCCGGTCGACCTGCATTCACACCGCGCGAGCGGCGGCGCAGCGGGGCGAATGGCGGCCTTCCTGGGGCTCCGGCGGGGCTGAACCGCACGCCGCGACAGACGGTCGGCGGGCTGTTGCAGCGCGTCGGACCCCGCCGTATGTTCCGGGTCGTAGGTCCACATACGTCCGCGCGGGCCGGCGGGCGATGGCGTTACTCGAAGTGGGGAAGCTGTACGGGCCCCACTTTTTTTTGCAGTAGAGGCGAACCGGTTCGTCCGAAGAGGTCGGTCAATGCTGGAATCGGCGGACATCGAACGCGCGGTCGAAGCCCTCGGTTTCGAGGTCGTGCAGTTGGAGCGGGGCGGGGGCCGTCGGCGGCGGTTGCTCAGGCTCCGGATCGACCGACCGGGTCTGCCATCGGCGCGGTCGGGTGTCACGGTGGACGACTGCGTCACGGTGACGAGGGAATTGCGCGAGGCGCTCGACGAGGGGGCGGCTGAGGACTGGGTCCTCGAAGTGTCGTCGCCAGGAGTGGATCGCCCACTCGTCAAGACCGCCGACTACGCACGATTCGCCGGATCGCGGATTCGCGTGCGTGGGTACGGTCCGCTGGCCGATCGAGGCCGAAAGCTGGAAGGGACGCTGCTCGGGATGCTGGACGGAGTTCCCGGGACCTTCGCCCTGGAGATCGAGGGGGATCGCGTGGAGATCCCGCTGGAGGACGTGGCTTCCGCCCGCCTGGTCTACGACTGGGACCAGGCCGGCGGCGTGGATGGGAGATAGAGAGAAGCGATGAACGATCAGATCCCGATCGTTGAAGCATTCCGTATGATGGCGGCGAACAAGTCGCTGACGGAATTGGAGTTGCATGATCTCATCCGCGACGGGATCCATGCAGCTCTCGCCCGTCGTTTCGGCGGTCCGGTCGAGGCCGAGATCGACGTCACCGATGGAGGTGACATTTCAATCGTCGTCCTCAAGGAGGTGGTCGAGGAAGTCGAGGACCCGGCTCGGGAGGTGACCCTCGAGCAGGCTCGCTGGGACGATCCCGACTTCCAGGTCGGCGACCTCATGGAAATACCGGTCGACTTCAGGGACTTCGGGCGCAGCGCGGTCATGGCGGCCAAGCAGCGGATCATTCAGCGCATCCGGGAGGGGGAGCGCGACCGGATCCGCATGGAGTTCAACGATCGGGTCGGGGACCTCGTCTCCGGCGAGGTGCAGGCGAGCGAACGCGGCAAACTCGTCGTCATGCTGAACCGGTCGCGCGAAGCCGAGGCCATCATCCCCTGGCGCGAGCAGAATCCGCGGGAGCGCTTCCGCCAGGGTGAGCCGATCCGAGCCGTGCTGAAGCTGCTCGAAGAGACACCGCGAGGCCCACGGCTCATCCTGTCGCGCGCGGATCCGCAGTTCGTCGCATCGCTGTTCGCGCTCGAGGTGCCGGAGATCTACCAGAACATCGTCGAGATCAAGGAGATCGTCCGGGAAGCGGGTGGCCGCACCAAGGTGGCGGTCGCCTCCCGAGACGAGTCCGTTGACCCGGTCGGGGCCTGTGTCGGTCTCAAGGGTTCGCGCGTGCAGGCGGTCGTGTCGGAGTTGAGCGGAGAGCGCATCGACATCGTTCCGTGGCACCCGGATCCCGAGATCTTCGCCCGCCGGGCCCTGGCTCCGGCCCGCGTGGCAAAGGTGATCTCGGATCAGGGGGGGCACGTCATTACAGCGATCGTTGACGAAGATCAGCTGTCGTTGGCGATCGGCCGCAACGGGCAGAACGTGCGGCTGGCCTCCCAGTTGATCGGATGGCAGATCGATCTCTACTCCAGCCGGGACTGGATGGAGCGGGGAGGAGAGGGCGGCCTGTTCGGCGGCGGTGACGAGTATGAGATGTCCGATTTCCCGCTCTCCGAACTCGAGGGAATCGCGCCGGCCACGCTGGCGGCGCTCGAGGCGGCCGGGATCGGCAGCTTCTACGGCCTGCTCGACATGGACCGGAGCGATTTCCTCCAGGTCCCGGGTATCGGGTCCGATGAGGCGGACACGCTCGAAGCGCTCATCGACGAGTTGACCGTTGTGGACGAGACGCAGGCGGGGAGCGGCGCGCCGGCGAAGGCAGATGCGGAGGAGCAGGCAGACGCGGACGCGCCGACGAAGGCGGACGTCGACGCGCCGGTGGAGACGGCGGCCCCGGACGCTCCGGAAGAGCCGCCCGCGGAGCCGGCGGACGCGATGAGCACTGCGGCCTCGGGCGAGGGGACCGCCTGAAGCGCGGCGAAGCCCGGGGCCGGGCGGGAGGTACGCTGAGTCTGCTCGGGATCGCGACGCGCGCGGGCCGGGTCGCTCTCGGAACCCGGGCCGTGGACATTGCGGCCCGCAAAGGGCGGCTCGCACTGCTCGTGGTCGCCGGCGACGCATCGCGGCACGCGCTGGGCCGCCTGACGCCCCAGGCGCGGCGTGCGTCGCGCGTGACGGTCGCGAGTCGCAGAGCGCTCGGACGAGCGCTCGGACGGAACGTTGTTGCCGTTGTCGGTGTCACGGATGTGGCACTGGCGCAGCGGATTCTAGAAGGGGAGCATGCGCCCCCACGGGGTGACGACAGCTCCGGGTCGCGGGGAGATCCGGAAGGGCAGGTACCTGGACAATGAAGCGTGTCTTCGAGGTCGCAGAAGAACTCAGACTCGACGCGAGTCACCTCATCCAGTTGCTGCGAGAGATGGATGTGCCCGTGCGGAGTCACATGTCGGGCGTGGACCCGGCGAGCGTGGCGCGCCTGCATGCGCGGCTCGAGCGAGAGCGGCGGGGTGAGGCGGTCACCGGCACGGCAGCCCCCATGCGGCGACGGCGCCGCCGGCGGAAAGCCGCTCCACCGTCGCTGACGACCGCGACGCCGGAGGTAGAGGCCGAAGAGGGAATTGCGCCCTCTCCGGAGCCGGAGCAGAGCGCCACCGAGACCGCCGACGCCCCGGCCGTCGAACGTCCCGTAGAGGCGCAGATCGAGGCCGAGGCCGAGGTCGAGGCCGTAGTCGAGTCCGAGCCCGAAGTCGCGGTCGAGGAGGCGCCGGCCGAGGTGCCGGCCGAGCCCGAAGCCGAAGACGAAGAAGTCGCCCCGGAGCCCGCGGAGGTAGCCGAGGCGCCTGAGGGTGCGGAGCCCGAAGCGAGTGTCGAGGTTGCCGAGCCGGCTGAACCGGAACCCGACGAACCCGAGCCGGAAACCGAAGCGGAACCGGTGGAGCCGACGGCAGAGGCCCCGGCCGCTCCGCCACGCTCCGCACGTCGTCCGAAGCCGGTGCGCCGGGACATGCCGTCGCCGGCGGCGACCACCGGCTCTGCGGGCCCGACGGCCTCCGCGGGCCCCGGCGGCAAGGTGCGAATCTCGGCCGAGGGTTACACGGTCGACGGGCGCAAGAAGACCCGCGGCGGAGATGGGAAGAAGCGGCGGCGCGTCGACCGAAACGCTGTCCAGCAGAATTTCCGCAAGACCCTGGCCGCGATGGGCCAGTCCTCGCCGCGCAAGCGTCGCCGAGAAACGCAGACACAGCAGCGCGAGGCGGAGCGCGAGCAGCGTGAACTCGAGCAACGCACCGAGAAGGCGACGGTGCGGGTCAACGAATTCCTCACTGTGTCCGAACTCGCCGATCTGATCGAGGTCCCGCCGCAGGCCATCATCACTTCGGCGTTCAAGAACCTCGGCCTCATGGTGACGATCAATCAGCGGCTGGATTTTGGCCAGATCGAACTCATCTGCGAGGAAGCCGGTTTCACGGCGATCCGGGAAGAGGGGTTCGAGGCGGACGTCGCGAGCGAGGACGAGGACCTTCCCGAGGACGAGAGCCAACTCGTGCCGAGGCCGCCGATCGTGACCGTGATGGGCCACGTCGACCATGGGAAGACCTCGCTGCTGGACCGGATCCGGAGCACCAACGTGATCGCGGGCGAGGCCGGCGGGATCACGCAGCACATCGGTGCCTATCACGTGGTTCTCTCGGAGGGGCGCACGATCACTTTTCTGGACACGCCCGGCCACGAGGCGTTTACGGCGATGCGGGCGCGCGGCGCGGAAGTCACGGACATCGTGATTCTCGTCGTGGCGGCCGACGACTCCGTGATGCCGCAGACGATCGAAGCGATCAGCCACGCGCGGAACGCGAGCGTGCCCATCGTCGTCGCGGTGAACAAGGTCGACCTGCCATCGGCGGATGTGAACAAGGTCAAGAGGGAACTCCTCGCCCGCGAGGTCGTCCTCGAGGACTTCGGCGGCGAGATTCTGGGGGCGGATGTCTCGGCCAAGACGGGCGAGGGACTGGACGACCTGCTCGAGAAGGTGCTCCTCCAGGCGGAGATACTCGAGCTGAAGGCGAACCCGGACCGGGAAGCCCGCGGCACCGTCGTCGAGGCGCAACTGGACCGCGGCATGGGTCCGGTCGCGACCGTGCTCGTGGAGCGCGGGACGCTGGAGGTCGGCGCCGACTTCGTCTGCGGGCTGCATGGCGGGCGGGTACGCGCCCTCCTCGACGAGCGGGGACGCAAGGTCACGAGCGCCGGTCCGGGAATCCCCGTTCGCGTCCTCGGGGTCGAGGGTGTACCGCAGGCCGGCGATTCGCTCGTCGTCCTCTCCGCCTCACGCGTCCGTGAGATCGTCTCCAGGCGCCAGCAACTGGAGCGCGAAAAGGATATCCGCCGCAAGGCGACCGGAACGCGGCTCGAGGATGTCTTCGAAGCGGTCAAGGCTGGCGAGCGCGCGCGTCTGAACGTCGTCATCAAGGGCGATACGGACGGCTCCGTCCAGGCGCTTTCCGACAGCCTCGAACGCTTGTCGACCGACGAGGTCTCCGTCGAGGTCATCCACCGGGCGGTAGGCGGCATCAACGAGTCCGACATTCTGCTGGCGTCGACATCGGCGGCCATCGTCGTCGGCTTCCATGTCCGGCCGGACGCCGGGGCCGCGGCCGCGGCGGAGCGAGAGTCGATCGAGATCCGGATCTACAACGTGATCTACGAGGCGGTCGAGGAGATTCGCCTCGCGCTCGAGGGCCTGCTCGCGCCCGAGGAGCGCGAGATCACGGTGGGAATGGCCGAGATCCGCGAACTCTTCCGTGTCCCGAAGGCGGGGACCATTGCCGGGTGCTACGTGCAGACCGGCACGATGCGGCGCAACCTCCCGATACGTCTCCTGCGCGACCAGATCCAGATCTATCAGGGTCGGATCGACAGCCTCCGTCGGTTCAAGGAGGATGTGCGCGAGGTGAGAGACGGGTACGAGTGCGGCATCTCCGTCGAGAACTACAACGACATCAAGGTCGGCGATGTGATCGAGTGCTACGAGGTCGTGGAGGTCGCGCGCACGCTCTCCGGAGCGCCGGCGGGCTGATCTTCGGCGGGGCAAGCGCATGGCCGTCATCGGCGTGGGCCGCTGGGTGTTTCACCTCCCGGGGTGCCGGTCGCTCAAGATGAAGCGCTCGGTGATTCGCAGCCTGCGCGAGCGCGCCATCCTGAAGTTCCGGGTATCCGCCGCCGAGACCGGCCTCCGCGACCGGGCCTCGATGGCCGAGATCACGGCCTGCGTCATCTCGGCGGATCGACGCCACGCCGAGTCCGTGATCGGACGCGTGGACCTCTTCCTCAGATCCGATCCAAGGGCGCACATCGTCGAGTCGGAGACGGAATTCCTGTGAGGGCCGACCGCGCGGCGCGGGGGAGGGCATGACCCACCGTCACCGGAGTGAACGGCTGGGCGAACTCTTCAGGCGCGAGCTCACGCGCCTGCTGCTCGGATCGCTCAAGGATCCGCGCCTCGACGGCGTGACCGTGACCGAAGTGCGCGCGACGAAGGATCTCTCGTTCGCCACCGTCTACATTCGCTCGGACGCCGACGTGGAGGAGGGAATCGAGGGTCTCGAACACGCGGTGGGGTTCATACGGCGGGAACTGGGCCGGTCGCTCCGGCTGCGGAAGATCCCGGAATTCCGCTTCCTCTCCGACGAGACGCCGGAGCACGCGAGCCGCATTGAACAGCTGTTGCGCCAGGTTCGAGAGGAAGAGGGGCCGCGTGGCGACTGAAGCGGGTCTGCTCCTGGTCGACAAGCCCGCCGGAGCCACCTCGCACGACATCGTCCTTCGACTCCGACGGGCGCTGGGCGTGCGGCGGGTCGGCCATACCGGGACGCTGGACCCCTTCGCCACCGGGCTCCTGTTGGCGCTTGTCGGGCCGTTCACGCGGCTCGCGGATCTGTACCACGGCCTGCCGAAGTCGTACGAGGCGACGATGCTGCTGGGGCGGGAGACGGACACGGACGATCTCACCGGGACGACCGTGTCCGAGGATGCCGGTTGGCGGGAGCTGGACGCCGAGACGATCGAGGCGTCGTTCGCGGCTCGCCGGGGCCCCGGTCCACAGGTGCCCTCCACCTACTCGGCGCGCCGGGCCGGCGGCGAGCGCGCCTACGCGCTGGCCCGGCGCGGCGTGCGGCCCGAGCTCGAGGCGCGCGAGGTGACCATCCACGAGATCCTGGTGCTGGAGGTCGATCTGCCGTGCGTCCGTTTCCGCACACGGGTCTCCACCGGCACCTATGTGCGCGCGCTGGCTCGCGATATCGGGCGGGATCTCGGACCCGGAGCACACCTGACGGCGCTGCGGCGCACGGCGATCGGCCTCTTCGAGGCAGAGGAAGCGGCATCGCCGGACGCAGTGGCCGAAGCGGTGACCTCGGCGTCCCCTGCCTGGCGCCCCGGGATGGCCGCCCTGCCCTGGGTGCCCCGGCGCGAAGTGACCGACGCGGAACGGGACGAGATCCGGTACGGAAGATCGGTCGAGCAGGGGAACGTGCTGCGTCCCCCGGGGAGCGCGTGCGACCCCGGGGCTTCCCCCGTGGAATCGGTCGCGCTCTGCGCCTCCGACAGGCTCGTCGCCATCGCCGAGGGACGCGACGGTCGCCTCTATCCGAAGAAGGTGTTCGCCGCGTGAGCGGTCTCCCCCCGCAGGTCCGGGGCACCGTCGTCACCATGGGGACGTTCGATGGCGTCCACCTCGGCCACCAGGCGATCCTGCGAGACGTTCGGGATCGCGCACGAGCGCGAAACGGCCACGCGGTGCTCATCACGTTCGACCCACATCCCCTCCGCGTCGTGCGTCCCGAAGTTGCCCCCCCGCTCCTCACGCTGCCGGACGAGAAGAAGGAAATCCTCGCTCAACTCGGCCTGGACTACGTCGCGTTCATCTCCTTCACGCTGGAGTTGTCCCGCTATGCTCCCGAGAGGTTCGTCGAGGACATCATCGTCCCGCGCTTCCGCCCGGCGGAGGTCGTGATCGGGTATGACCACGGGTTCGGGCGCGGGCGCAGCGGAGACGTCTCGGTGCTCGAGCGGCTGGGCGGGATCCACGGCTTCGAGGTCTCGGTCGTCGGGGGCGTCGAGGAGGACGGGTCCGCCGTCTCATCCACACGTGTCCGGCGGGCCGTGTCCTCGGGCGACATGGAAGGCGCGGCGGCGGGCCTCGGGCGCCCGTACTCGTTCGGCGGCACCGTGATCCGGGGGTTGGGGCGGGGCAGGACTCTCGGCTTCCCGACCGCCAACCTGACCTCTCCGCCTCCCGAGAAGCTCCTGCCGGCCGAGGGCATCTACGCCGTGGGCGCGACGCTCGGCTCCGAACGGTTGGAGGGACTGCTGCACCTCGGCCCGAGGCCGACGTTCGCCGGCTCTCCACCGGCCATCGAACTCTTCCTCATCGATTTCGACCGCGAGATCTACGGCGAGCGCGTGGTCGTCGACGTTCTCCACAGGTTGCGCGGGGTGCGGTCGTTCGCGTCCGGGGACGATCTCGTCGCCCAGATGCAGCGGGACCTGGCGGACGGCCGCGACTACTTCAGGGGAGTGCGACATGAGTAGCCGGCCGACGAAGCAAACCGGACATCCCTGGCTCATCGCTCTGGTTGCCACCGCAGGCATCCCGTCATCGTCTCTCGCCCAGTCGTTCCTGCCGATTTCCGAGGAAGCGGCAGAGTGCACGGTCCAGCTCCGCGAGGTCCTTCGTCTCGGTGCGCCCGGAGACCCGGGGACGATCGGGAGTCGTCCGGAAATCACGAGAACGGCGGAGGGCGATTACATCGTGGCGAGCGTGGAGAACCGTGGAGAACTGCTCGTCTTCGACTCGGTCGGCGTGTTCCAGCATATCTTCGGAGGGAACGGCGATGGGCCAGGCGAGTACCGCGTGCCGGGGCGCATCCGTCCCGGATCCGATGGCAGCCTGCGGATCCTGGACCTGGTCAACCGCCGCATCACCCACCTGCCACCGGATGGGGGACTCCCTGAAACGACGGATATCCGAAGCCTGCACGGACTCGATTTCGTGACGCTCGCCGCAGGGGAGCGCCATGCCGTCTCGGGGTTCGGCCAGATCGACGATGCGCTGAGCGCGACGACGGAGATCGTCGACAACGACGGAGCCAGGCTCGCGAGCCTCGGCGCCATGCCCGTGGCGTCATGGGTCGTGAACTTCTTCCGCGCGCCCGTCGCCGTGGACGGACAGGGCAGGGTGTGGACAACCCGAGCGGGAGAATACGGGTTCGAGTCCTGGAACCCGGGGGAGGACGATGGCCCGCTCACGCGTCTGGCCGGAGAGCCTGACTGGTTCGATCCGGGCCCGCCGCAGCCCGGGGCGCCCGTGTCGGCTCCCGCTCCCTCCGTCGTCATCAGTCTCCGTTTCGACCGGGGCCTGCTGTGGGCCGGCACGTGGGTCACCGACGAGAGATGGGAGCCCGGCGCCGGTGCCGCGCCGTCGCCGCTCGATCTCGATAGGCTGCTCGACACCATTCTGGATGTGATCGATCCCGCCAGCGGAGCGCTCATCGCCCGGACCCGGCGGGATGAGGCGCTGCGGGGGACAGGGGATGAGGCCCTCCTGGTCGGCGTCCGGGAGGAAGGGGGGATCGCCCGCGCCGTCATCTTCGAACCGACGCTCGACGGTTCCGGTTGCCTCACCCCGGCCCCGTCGGGCAGGTGAACGGGGCTTCCCGGGGGATGGCGCAGCCGATCTTTGCGGCGGAGGGTTTCGCCCAACCTTTACAGAGACGCCTGCCGATTCTACTTTTATAGACTGCATATGAAGCGGTGGAGCGGGATTCGCCGCTCTCCCGGTCGTCCGGACGGTTGAAGCGGGGCGACGGATCGAGGGACAATAGAGAGACGTGGAAAAGACAACAAAGCAGGGAATCATAGAAAAGTTCTCGCGACGCGAGAACGACCAGGGGTCGGCTCCGGTGCAGATCGCACTGCTCACGGCCCGAATCGAAGAGTTGACCGGGCACTTCCGGGATCATCCCAAGGATCACCACAGCCGGCGCGGACTGCTGAAGATGGTCGGCCGTCGTCGTCGCCTGCTGAACTACCTTCGCAGGACGGATCTCGACCGCTACCGAACGGTCATCGAGGAGCTCGGGCTACGCCGTTGAGGCGAAGCTTTACTCCCCATCGTTCAGGCTCCACCGCAGCCGGCCCGCTTCATCGGGCTTCCCGTTATCCTGCCCTCGCATGGACCCGGGTCCCCTCTCGCCGGGCACTGAATCGAAGAAGCTGATGCAAGGTTGAGAAGACACACCATGAGCGTCCGGCCTCGTCAAAGGCGGACGCGGCGCGCGGAACCCCGCGACGCCACACTCGAAAGAAGAAGAGAAGAAAAAGAATGACACACCGAATTGAAACCGAGTTTTACGGACGACCCCTGATCCTCGAGACGGGCCGGATGGCCCGCCAGGCCGATGGCGCCGTCTATGTGCAGTACGGGGAGACCGCGGTGCTGGTCACCGCCACGGCGGACCGGAAGCCGACGCATCTCCCATTCTTCCCGCTCACGGTCGAATACCGGGAGAAGACCTACGCCGCCGGCAAGTTCCCCGGCGGGTTCATCAAGCGGGAGACCCGGCCCGGCGACAAGGAGACAGTCTCGGCGCGGCAGATCGACCGGCCCCTCCGGCCGCTCTTCCCCGCGGACTACCGCAACGACACCCAGGTCGTCTGCTTCATCATCTCCGCGGACCAGGAGAACGACGCGGACGTCATCGGCATGCTGGGGGCCTCGACCGCCCTCCTCCTCTCCCCGATCCCGTGGGACGGACCCATCGCCGGCGTCCGGGTCGCCCGGCGCGATGGCGAGTGGCTCGTCAACCCGACCTTCGACGACCTCGAGCTGTGCGACCTGGAGATCGTCGTCGCCGGTTCCGAGGATTCGATCGTTATGGTCGAGGGCGCGTGTCTGGAGGCCGCCGAGGACGAATTTCTCGAAGCGATGCAGGTGGGGCAGAAGGCGATCGTCGAGTTGATCGGGATCCAGCGCGAGCTGGTCCGGATGGCCGGAAGCCCGGACACGTTCGAGTACGAACCCGTCGGACCCGATCCCGAAGTGGTGGAGAAGGTCACGGATCTGGCGGCCGGACGGGTGGGAGAGCTCCTCAGGGTCGCCGACAAGGAGGAGCGCGGACGCGGCCTGTCGGCCCTGCGCGAAGAGGTTACGGCTCGGCTCGAGGCGGACCACCCGGATTGTTCCGGCGATGTCCGCGCGGCGCTCCGCAAACTCGAGAAAGAGACCATGCGCCGTCGCATCCTGGAGGACGGCGAACGGATCGACGGCCGCGGCATGAACGACGTTCGCGACATCACATGCGATGTCGGCCTGCTGCCGCGTACGCACGGCTCGGCGCTCTTCACGCGCGGGCAGACGCAGGCGCTGGCGGTGGCGACGCTGGGCACTGTGAGGGACGAGCAGCGCATCGACTCCGTGGACGTCCGCGAAGAGACCTCCAAGTCGTTCATGCTCCACTACAACTTCCCCGGCTTTGCGACGGGCGAGGTGAGGATGTTCCGGGGGACGAGCCGTCGCGAGACGGGGCATGGCATGCTCGCGGAGCGCGCGCTTCAGCCCCTCCTCCCGGCCTATGAGGACTTTCCGTACACGATCCGCGTCGTGTCGGACATTCTGGAGTCGAACGGGTCGAGTTCGATGGCGTCCGTCTGTGGCGGATCGCTCTCCCTCATGGATGCCGGAGTTCCGATGCGCGCTCCGTGCGCGGGGATCGCGATGGGGCTCATCAAGGAGGGCGACCAGGTCGAGATCCTCACCGACATCCTCGGCGTGGAGGACGCGCTCGGCGACATGGACTTCAAGATCGCCGGGACCGAGCGCGGGATCACCGCGGTCCAGATGGACATCAAGGCGGACGGGCTCTCCGTCGAGACGCTGCAGGAGGCGCTGGCCCGGGCGCGCGACGCCCGGCTGCAGATCCTGCGGGCGATGAACGAGACGCTGGACGCGGCCCGCGAGGAGATGTCTCCGCACGCTCCGCGGATTGTCACCGTGCAGATCAACCCCCAGAAGATCGGCGAGGTCATCGGGCCGAAGGGGAAGACGATCCGCATGATCCAGGAGGAGACCGGCACCGAGGTCAACATCGACGACTCGGGCACCGTCACGATCGCGGCGCCTTCCGGCGAGCAGGCGCAGCATGCGCGGGAAATGGTGGAGGGCATCGTTCAGGAGCCGGAGGTCGGACGCGTCTACCGCGGTGTCGTAAAGAACACGACGGACTTCGGCGCCTTCGTCGAGATCATTCCGGGGGTCGAGGGCCTGTGCCACATCTCGGAACTCGAGGAAGGGCGCACCGCGAAGACGGAGGACGTGGTGAGCCCCGGCGACGAGGTGAAGGTGAAGCTGCTCGCCGTGGATGACCGCGGGCGCCTCAAGCTGTCGCGTCGCGCGGCGCTCACCCCCGTCGAACAGGCCTGACCACGTCGCGTCCCGGCCCGCGCGTACGCGGGCCGGCTCGGGACCTGCGGCCGCTCACCGCCGTGGGTGAACGGTCCGTACCGACGGGGAGTTCCGACCGCCTCGACCGGGAGGTATACCGCACCTGCCTGCCGCGCGGCCCCACCGTGCTCACCGAGTGCATGGATTCCGTGCGCTCCGTCGCCGTCGGTTTCTGGGTGCGGCAGGGCCGCGTACACGAAGACGCCGAGCAGGGCGGCGTGTCCCATCTCCTCGAGCATATGGTCTTCAAGGGGACGCACCGGCGCTCCGCGCGCGATCTCGCATGGGAACTGGAACGGCTCGGGGGCGCGCTCGACGCGTATACGACTCACGAGTTCACAGCCTTCCAGGCGCGCGTGCCGGCGGGCGCTTTCGCCACGGCGCTCGATGTGCTGTGCGATCTCACCTTCTTCCCGCGGCTCTTCAAACAGGACCTCGAGGTGGAACGCGAGGTCGTGCTCGAAGAAATCGCTTCCGCCGCGGAAGTGCCGGAAGACATCGCGTTCGAGGAGCACGCGCGCGCCTTGTACGGTGGGCATCCGTATGGCGAGCCGATCCTCGGCACCCGGGAGTCGGTGCGGGCGCTTTCCGCGTCGGCTCTCGCGGAGGTGCACGACCGCGCGTACCGGCCGGGGAACGTGGTCGTGGCGGCTGCGGGAGCCGTGGACCACGAGGCTCTCGTGGACGGGCTGACCCGCTGGCTTCCCGACCGGGTCCGCGCCACCGCCCCGGCTGACCCGCCCGCTCCGGTCGGCGAATCCGGCTTCCGGCGGCTGCGGCGCGAGGGCGGCCGCCAGACGCACATCGTGACCGGGGGGCTCTCCGTTCCGTACCGCGATCCCCTTCGATACGCGATCCATGTCACGGCGACCGCTCTCGGCGGCGGAATGAGTTCGCGGCTCTTCCAGCGCATCCGTGAAGAGCGCGGTCTCGCCTACGCCGTGTACAGCTTTCACGGATTCTACGCGCAGGCGGGACACGTCGGCGCTTACGTCGGGACCCGGCCCGAGACGGCGGGCGATGCGCGAGAGGCGCTGGAGGAGGAACTGGCCCGCCTGGCACGGGACGGATTGACGGATCAGGAACTGGACGATACGCGGAGTCAGCTCAAGGGACAGTTCCTGATCTCGCTCGAATCGCCCGCAAGCCGAATGAACCGGCTTGCCGGAGTCGCCCTGTACGGCCACGAGTATCGCAGTCTGGACGAGGTGGCCGCGAAGATCGACGCGGTCGACCATGCACAGTGTCTCGAAGCCGCCGCGTACTTCTTGCCGGACCGGCTCGCGACCCTCGAGTTGGAGCCCGTCCCCGCCCGGGCCCGAGCCGCAACCGACGCAACCTGAGCATCCCCCTGGAGCGAACGAAATGATCGTTGGCGTACCGAAGGAGATAAAGACGGACGAGAATCGCGTGGCCCTCATTCCAGCCGGCGCGACTGCCCTCGTGGCGGCCGGACACAAGGTCTACGTGGAACGCGATGCCGGGCTCCGAAGCGGCTTTCCGGACGACAGGTACGTTTCCGCCGGCGCGGAGGTGCTGGAGACGGCGGACGAGGTCTGGGACCAGGCCGAGCTCATCGTGAAGGTCAAGGAACCGATCGAACCCGAGTACGACCGGATGCGGGCCGACCAGGTCATCTTCACGTACTTCCACTTTGCGGCGGACGAGCGCCTCACGCGGCGGACGCTGGAGAGCGGCTGCGTCGCGATCGCCTACGAGACGGTCCAGCTCCCGACCGGCGAACTCCCGCTTCTCACGCCGATGTCCGAGGTGGCGGGGCGCATGGCGATCCAGCAGGCAGCCAAGAACCTGGAGCGGATCGGCGGTGGGTACGGGATCCTCCTCGGCGGCGTGCCGGGGGTGCTCCCGGCCGAAGTCGTGATCCTCGGAGGGGGCGTCGTCGGTGCGAACGCCGCGACGATCGCGGCGGGCTTCGGGGCCCACGTGACGGTCCTCGACGTGAGTCTTCCGCGACTCCGCTATCTGGCCGAGGTCATGCCCGCCAACGTGGACACGCTCTACTCGAACCGCCATTCGATCCTCGAGCAGATCGAACGCGCGGATGTCGTGATCGGCGCCGTGCTCGTCCCCGGCGGCAAGGCGCCGAAACTCGTGCGGCACGACGACCTGCGGCGGATGAAGGACGGTTCGGTGATCGTCGACGTGGCGGTGGACCAGGGAGGCTGCGTCGAGTCCGCGCGACCGACCACGCACAACGATCCCACCTACACGGTCCACGGCGTGATCCACTACTGCGTGGCGAACATGCCGGGGGCCGTACCCAGGACGTCCACGCTTGCCCTGACGAACGCGACCTTCCCCTACGTCCTGAAGGTGTCGAATCGCGGGTGGGCGGCCGCGTGCGAGGAAGATCGGGACCTCGCGCTGGGCGTGAACATCGCTGGCGGACGGGTTACGTACGCGGCCGTCGCGGAGGCGTTCAACCTCGAGTACACGCCTCTCGGGGACTTGTCGGCGTAAGGCCGGGAAGCCGATCCCGGAGGAGTCCCGGAGCGACTTTCGTGTGTCCGATACTGCCTTTACATTGCTGCGTCCTTCACCCTGACCGGCCCGGATCCGGTACGATTCGCCGCCCTGGAGGTGTCCCGCCCGTGTCCTTCAGCCCACTGATGTCGAGCCAGCCCGGAAGGGCGGCCTCGTAGATGGGAAAGTGGTCGCTGCGGGGCAATTTCCTGCCGATCAGCAAGATCGGTGTGGATCTGGGGACCGCGAACACGCTCGTACACGTGGAAGGCGAGGGCATCGTCCTCAACGAACCGTCGGTCGTCGCGGTGCGGAAGGATACCGGACGCATCGAAGGGATCGGCCTCGCAGCCAAGCGCATGCTCGGCCGTACGCCAAGCGGGATCGAAGCCGTCCGGCCGCTGAAGGACGGCGTGATCGCCGACGTGGACATTACCGAGATGATGATTCGCTACTTCCTCAAGGAAGTGATGACCACGCGGTTCTTCAAGATCCGGCCTCTTGTGGTGGTGGGCGTACCGTCCGGAATCACCGAACTCGAACGCCGGGCCGTCCGGTCCAGCGCCCATGCGGCCGGCGCCAAGGAAGTCTACATGGTGGCGGAGCCGATGGCGGCCGCCGTCGGCGTCGGGCTGCCGGTCGAGACCCCGACGGGCAACATGATCATCGACGTTGGGGGTGGGACGAGCGAGATCGCGGTGATCGCGCTTTCCGGGTCGGTCGCGGACACTTCGATCCGGGTCGGAGGCGACGAACTGGATTCGACGATCGTCTCCTTCCTTCGCAAGAACTACAACCTCCTCATCGGCGAGCCGACGGCGGAAGCCGTGAAGATCCAGATCGGATCGGCCTATCCCACGGACGACGACAAAGAGATGCTCGTGAAGGGCAGGGACCTCGTCTCGGGCATTCCGAAGACGGTGCGGGTCCACTCGGCCGAGATCCGCGAGTGCCTCCAGGAGCCGATTCAGCAGATCGTGGCCGCGGTACGGCGCGCGCTCGAGATCACGCCGCCCGAACTCGCCTCCGATATCGTGGACCGGGGCGTCGTCATGACGGGCGGAGGCGCGCTCGTGAGAGGTCTGGATACGCTGCTCGGCGAGGAGACGGGGCTCCCGATCCATGTCGACGCGGAGCCGCTTACGTGCGTCGTTCGGGGTTGCGGCAAGATCCTCGAGGAATTCGGACGGTATCGTGGAGTCCTCACAAGTTGACGCCGAGACCCTCCTGAGTCGCCGGCCGTGAGTTATCAGGGCGTCCGGCCGCCGCGTCGCGGGCTCCTCGATGTCGTCTTCTTTGCCCTCGCCCTCATTCTCAGCGGGATCGCCGCCGGCCTGTCGCGAGCTCACCAGAGCCAGGTGGAGTCCGCCGTCCGCGCAACAGCGCTCTATCCCTTCCTGCTCCTCCATCGCCTCGCCGCGGAGCGGGGACAGATCGAGAGCCGGGTCGATGGCCTGTTGGCCGAGCGCGATTCCCTCACGGAACTCCTGTTGCGCTACCGGGACCGCGCGGCGCCGGTTGACGATGGGTCTTCGGCGGAGGATTTGCCGGCGCTCCCCGCGGGCCTGGTCGCGCCGGCGGTCGTCTACCCCGGGCGTCCCTATGTGGGCAACCCGGACCTGTTCGTGTTGTCGGGACCTGATTTTCGCGGTCGCGAGTTTCCTGTCGGTGTCTTCACCGGGATCGGGCTGGTCGGTGTGATCAGAGCTCCCCACGGGCGAGGTGGGCGGGGCGAATTCTGGAGTCATCCCGACTTCCGGGTCAGCGTCCTGATTGAGGAGGGAGGCGTGACGGGGTTCGTCCGGCCGCTGCGCCTGGACGGAGGACAGCCGGTGCTTCTCCTCGAGGGCGCGCCCTTCCAGGCGGACATCCCCGTGGGGACTCTGCTGGTCACGACGGGGATTGCCGGCGTCTATCCACCGGGCGTGGCAGTAGGGCACGTGCGCGAACCCGCCGAGCCGGAGGCGGGCTGGATGAAGCGCTATGTCGTCGAGCCCGCCGTCCGTCCGGAAGAAGTCAGAGACGTGTTCGTATGGAATCGTCCGGCGTTGCCGGCCGACGTCGCGACGGATACGACATCCGCGCCGGTGGAGCCCGCCCCTGCGCCAGCGGAACCCGCCCCCACGACGGCGGACTCGGCTTCGGTCCGTCGATGAGCCCGGCCGGGAAATGGCTCGTTGCCGTGCTGTTGCTGGTCCTGCACTTCGCGCTGCATCCCCTCTGGAGCCGCTGGCCGATCGGACCGGACCTTGTGGCCGGAGGGCTGATTCTGGGCTCGATGCAGCTGCGTTGGGGACGGGCCGCGGCCTTCGGGTGCGTGATCGGTCTTCTGGAGGCGTCGATTTCATTGGGAGCGATGGGCCCCACGATGTTACTCTTTTCGTTGACGGGAGCGCTCGTCGGCTGGGTGCGGCACCTGATCTACTCGGATTCGGACCGGGTCACGCCCGCTTTCGTCTTCTTGGGAACGTGGTTCCTGCGCTTGGCGGTTACGCTATTCGTCGCTGGAGATTGGTCGGCGGGGGCGTTGCTCGTCTACGCCATTGGGTCGGCGGGGCTGACGATGGCTGTGTGCTGGGCCACCGGAAGGTTGGTATCCGCGGTTACGAGGTGAGGAGGAGGATGTGAAGGGCGACAACGGACTCCGCCTGATCCGAAGAAGTCGAGGCCGCTGGGCGGCCGGCGCGATCTTCTTCTGCCTCTCGGTCGTCGCGGCGGGGTTCGTCAATCTCCAGATCTTCAGGGCGGAGTTGTACACGCTCCGTTCGAGCGAGAATCGGCTGCGGACAATCACGGTTCCGGCACCGCGCGGGACCATCTACGACCGGTACGGGCGCGCCATCGCGGACAACGTGCCCGGATACGACGTGTCGATGCTGCCCGGTCCCCGCGACTCCATCGCCGCGGGACTCGATCGTCTCGCCGAGCGGCTGGAGCTGTCACCCGAGCGGCGCGCCGAGCTGCTCGCCCGCAATCGGGATCGGCCCAACGAGGCCCTGGTTGTGCGCGAGAACGCGACCTTTGAGCAGGTCGCCTTCATCGAGGAGCGTCGGCCACGGTTTCGCCGCGTCGTCGTGGATCAGAGGCCGCGCCGGCGCTATCCGGCGGGGCCCGCGGCCGCGCACCTGATCGGATACGTGGGAGAGATAAGTCAGGAGGAGCTGGCTCGGCCCGAGTACACGGGCTACGTGTCCGGCCAGTCGATCGGGGAAGGGGGGCTGGAGGAGCAGTACGAGCACAGGCTGGCCGGGCGGAACGGGATCCGTTACGCGGAAGTGAACGCTCTCGGTACGATCGTGCGGGATCTGGGGGTCGCCCAGGCTCAGGCATCGGTGCCCGGAGAGGATCTGCATCTGGGTATCGACCTCGACCTGCAGGTCTATGCCGACTCGGCGTTTCCGGAGGGCATGCGCGGCGGCGTCGTGGCGCTCGATCCCACCAACGGCGAGGTGCTCCTTCACTACAGTAACCCAACGTTCGACCCCAACGCGTTCATCGGCGGCATTCCGCTGGATGCGTGGGATGCTCTCCGCGATGACCCGGACAAGCCGATGCTCGACCGGGTCTCCATGGCCTCCTATCCGCCGGGATCCACGTGGAAGCTCGTCATGTCCACCATAGGCATGAAGAGGGGCGACCTCGCGATCGATACGTACCACACGCATACCTGCGGGGGCGGGCTCATGTACCAGACCCGCTTCTTCCGCTGCTGGCTGGCGAGGGGACACGGCCGCCTGAATCTCTCCGAAGCGATCAAGCATTCGTGTAACGTCTGGTTCTACCAGGCGGGGCAGCGGATCGGCCTCGATCCGCTCCTCGCGGGAGTGGGGACCATGGGGTTCGGACGCAGGACGGGCATCGATCTCCCGTCCGAGACGCAGGGTCTCTTCCCCGACTCCAGACAGTGGTACGATGACCGGCTGGGGCCCGGAGGGTGGACAGAGGCCGTCGTGTGGAACCTCTCGATCGGACAGGGGGAAAACGCGCAGACGTTGCTTGCCATGGCCCAATTCTACGCGGCGCTGGCGACGGGGAGGGCGCCCGTCAAACCCCACCTGGTACGGGATGAGACGCTCGCGCAGCAGCGGGCGGACTGGACGCTCGATCTCCCCGAGATCCAGCGAGACCAACTCGTGGACGCGCTGGCGCGTGTCGTGAATGAACCCGGGGGCACCGCGTACGGCAGCCGCCTCGCCCGCTGGACCCTGGCCGGGAAGACCGGCACGGCCCAGAATCCGCACGGCCCGCCCCATTCCTGGTTCGTGGGCTTCGCGCCCGCCTACGATCCGCGCATCGTGGTCGCGGCGATCGTGGAGCATGGGCACCCGGACGGAGCCCCGTCGCTGGCCGTGCCGCTCGCCGCCCGGATCGTGGACCGTCATCTCGAGAAGCTCGGCCTGCCGCCGGAGGAAACGCCCGGCGTCCGTCCCGTGGAAGCGCCTCCGGTGCAGTCAGGCGGATGACCACCCGTCGGTGGATCCGGGGAGTGGGCGATCCGACGCTGCTTGCGCTGACCCTGTTCATGACGGCGCTCGGGATCGCGATGATCTATTCGGCCGGACTGGTCGACATCCGCTCGCCGGCCACCGGCATCTGGGTGCGCCAGCTGTACTGGTTTGTCGTGGCCATCGTCGCGCTGGGCGTGACCTCGCGCTTTTCGCTGCGTTTCCTGGAGTGGCTTGCGCCGTGGATCTACGGACTCTCTGTGCTCCTCCTCGTCCTCGTCCTCTTCATCGGAACAGGCCCGAACGGGAGTTGGCTTGAACTCGGCCCCGGGCGACTGCAGCCGGCGGAAGTCGCGAAGCTGGGGACGATCCTCATGCTGGCGAGCGTAATGGGAGGTGCGCCGGAAGGGTACGAGCGGTTGGTGGAACTGTGGAGACCCGGCGTCATCGCGCTCGTCCCGTTCGCTCTCGTGCTGCGGCAACCGGACCTCGGGAGCGCCATGATCTTCGGAGCGCTCTTCCTCGCCACCCTGTTCTGGGCCGGCGTCCCGCTCTCCAGGATCTTTCTGCTGGCGTCCCCGGGATTCAGCCTCCTGCTCGGCTTCAACTGGATCGCGTGGGGTCTCTGGTTCCTCATCGTCGCCGCCTGCCTGTACGTGCACCGCCTCTTCATCCTGGAGTCCCTGGGCGTGCTCTTCGCCAACGTGTTGACGGGCGCGCTCACGCTCCGCATATGGGATTCGCTCGCCGACTATCAGCGGAACCGTCTCCTCGTCTTCCTGGATCCGGAGATCGATCCTCTCGGCGCCGGTTGGCACCTCATTCAATCGAAGGTCGCCATCGGGTCCGGCGGTCTCATCGGCGCCGGGTTCGCCAACGGCCCACAGAAGCGGCTCGCCTTCCTCCCCGAGCAGCACACGGACTTCATCTTCTCCGTCGTGGGAGAGGAGTTTGGATTCATCGGAGCGATGCTGTTCCTGGTGCTCTTCGCCCTCCTGCTCTGGCGCGTGCTCGGCGTGGCCACAACGACGGATGACCGGTTCGGCAGCCTGATCTCGTTCTGCCTCTTCGCGGTCCTTCTCACGCACATCGTGGTGAATCTGGGGATGACGGTCGGGATGATGCCCGTGACGGGGCTGCCCTTGCCGCTCCTGAGCTACGGAGGGAGCTTCCTGCTCGTTCTCTACGCGGGCTTCGGAATGGTGCAGCGCGTAGCCTGGGAGGCCTGAGTGTCCTGGTTCAGCAAACCAAAGCGAAAGCTCGTCTCACAGAAGCGTGAGCTTCCGGGCGACGTGTGGGATCGTTGCTCCGGTTGTGGTGAAATCCTCTACAGCGGACGGCTGGAGGAGAATCTCCACGTCTGTCCGAACTGCGGCCATCACTTTCGCATCATAGCGGAATCCTACGAGGCCATGCTGCTCGACGGCGGAGGTCTCGCGGAACTCTACGATGGGCACCTGCGCTCCGCCGACCCGCTCGGGTTCGTCGATTCGCGCAGCTATGCCGAACGCGTCGCGCAGGCGGAGCAGCGAGGCGGTGATCAGGATGCCATCCGCACCGGACGAGGCGAGATCGGGGGCAGAGAGGTCCACCTCGGGACCATGGACTTTCGCTTCATCGGCGGCTCCATGGGGTCGGTCGTAGGCGAGAAGATCCGGCGTCTGGCCGACCGTTCCTTCGAGCGGCGGGTGCCGCTCGTCATCATCTCCGCTTCCGGAGGGGCGCGGATGCAGGAGGGGATCCTCTCCCTCATGCAGATGGGCAAGACGGCGGCCGCTCTCGAACAGCTGGCGGGTGCGGGCATCCCCTACGTGAGCATCCTCACGAACCCGACCACGGGCGGCGTTACCGCGTCGTACGCAATGCTGGGGGACGTGATTCTCGCGGAACCCGGCGCCCTCATCGGCTTCGCCGGCCCGCGCGTGATCAAGGAGACGATCCGGCAAGACCTTCCGGAGGGATTCCAGACGGCGGAGTTCCTCGAGGAGCACGGGATGATCGACCGCATCGTCCCGCGCCCCGAGATGCGCGGCGCGCTCGCGGGCCTTCTGGATCACATGTGCTGATCAGGGACGGGGACGCCCTCGCGGCCCTGTTCGACCGCCGTCCGGCCACCACGATCCGCTGGGGCCTCGACCGAATCGAAGCGCTCCTGGCAGAGCTGGGTCGGCCGGAACGCAGCTTTGACGCCCTTCATATCGCCGGCACGAACGGCAAAGGGTCGACCGCGTGCTTCGCGGCGTCGATGCTTGAAGAAGGAGGCGCGCGTACAGGCCTCTACACCTCGCCTCACCTCGCGGACGTTCGGGAGCGGTTTCTGATCGACGGCGCGTGGGTGGAGGAGTCGGCGCTTCAGTCCGCCGCCTCTCGGGTCCTCGCCTGCGGGGCCGCCGATGCCTGTACGTATTTCGAGGTGGCCACGGCGCTCGCCTTCACCTGCTTTGCGGAATGCGGCGTGGAGGTGGCAGTCGTGGAGACCGGGCTCGGAGGCCGCCTCGACGCGACGAATGTGCTGCGCCCGGCCGGCACGGCGATCACCCCGATCGGCCTCGACCATACGGAATGGCTCGGCGAATCCCCGGAGGCGGTCGCGAGGGAGAAGGGCGGGATCTTCAAACGCGGAGTGCCGGCCTGCCTCGGCCGCATCGATCCGCTGCCGCTCGCGACCCTCGAGCGAATCGCGCGCGGCGTCGGATCGCCGGTCGTGCGCCTCGGAAGGGAAGCCAGGGTGTCGGAGGTCGAGGCGCGACGTGATTTCGGGGGGATGCGCTTCCAATACGTCTCGGAGGCGCGTCCCGGCGGTGTGCAACTCGCGACCGGCCTTCCGGGCCGGCACCAGGCGGACAACGCGGCTCTGGCCCTACTGCTGCTGGACTGTTCGGGTTACGCCCCGGACGCGCGCTCCGTACGCCGCGGGGTTGCGCGGGCGCGCCTGGCCGGCCGTTTCGAGGTCCGGCCCCCGGGGCACGGCCGGCCGGGTGTGGTGTTCGATATCGCGCACAACCCCGCGGCCATCGAAGCGCTTTGCGGGACGCTGGCCGAGGTGTCGGTGGCTCGCCCGCTCGTCACCGTGGTCGGCATGCTGGCCGACAAGGACTGGAAGGGAGCACTGGCCCGGCTCGCGCTTGACAGCGACGCTATGATTCTGACTCGATCCGCCGTCCCCGCGGAGAGGCGGTGGGACCCGTCCGGTGCTCAGGAGTGGCTGTCGCGTGAGCGGGCCTTCGAGGCGATAGTGTGCCGGAACGTGGCCGAGGCGGTTTCCCGGGGTCTCACCCTCGCTGGTGCGGGAACGCTGTTGGTTACAGGATCCGTATATACCGTGGGCGAGGCCCGGACGCTGCCGGAACTCTCCGGTGCACGACAGAGAGGACAGGAAACTAGAGATGCTATACGATCCCAGACTGGTACAACCGATGAGGGACGAACTCACCCGCCTCGGCGTGCGTGAGCTTCGGACCTCGGCCGACGTGGACGAGGTCCTCGCGGCCGACGGGGAGACGCTCGTCGTCGTCAACTCCGTGTGCGGCTGCGCCGCGCGCAACGCCCGACCCGCCGTGGCGATGGCCATGGGTCACGGGACGCAGCCCGATCGCGTGGTCACGGTCTTCGCGGGGCAGGATGTGGAGGCGACGGCGCGGGCGCGGGAGTATTTCGCCGGCGTCCGGCCATCCTCCCCGTCCCTCGCGCTGCTCTCGAACGGGGAGTTGCAATTCATGCTCGAGCGGCACCAGATCGAGGGCCGGTACGCGCAGGATATCGCGGCCGACCTCACGAAGGCGTACGACCAATACTGCGCGGCGAGCTAGTCACCAGGGGCTCCAGCGGCGGGCTGCCGGCCCTCCTGCGGCCGTGAGTTCCGGGGACATCGGCGGCCTGCCCGGTTTTCGAGATTTCTTTCCCGAGGAACTGGCCCTGCGCCGGCACATCTTCTCGGCCTGGCGGCGGGTCGGCGCCCGCTACGGATTCACGGAATACGACGGGCCGCCGCTCGAGGCGCTCGAACTCTATACGCGGAAGTCCGGCGAAGAAATCGTAGGCCAGCTGTACGAGTTCGAGGACAAGGGCGGGCGCCGCGTGGCGCTGCGGCCCGAGATGACGCCCACCTTCGCGCGCATGATCGCCGCCCGCGCCGCCGGTCTCCCGAAGCCGGTACGCTGGTTCTCGATCCCGCAGCTCTTCCGCTACGAGCGGCCCCAGCGAGGTCGACTCCGCGAGCACTTCCAGCTCAACATGGACATCGTCGGCGAGACGAACCCGCTCGCCGACGCGGAGATTATCAGCGCGGGTATCGACGCGCTGCGGGAACTCGGCCTGGGGCCCGCGGACATCGTGGTCCGGATCTCGGATCGGCGTCTCATCGGGGCGCTCCTCGACGCGCACGGGATCGCCGCGGAAGATCATGTCGCGGTCTTCGGCGCCCTCGACCGGCTTGAGAAGGAGGGAGAGGACGGGGTCCGGACGCGGCTGGCCGCCACGGGTTTGGACGTGGATGTTGCGGCACGCCTTCTCGCGGCTCTCGGACTTCCGCTCGAGGAGTTGACGGCGGCGCACGGAGGCAACGAAGCGATCGCCGAGGCGGCCGGGCGACTGTCCACCGTGTTCGCGCATCTGGGCGCCACGGGTTTCGCCGAATTCCTCAGATTCGATGCGGGCCTGGTCCGCGGACTCGCCTACTACACGGGGACCGTGTTCGAGATCTGGGATCGGCGGGGGGAACTGCGCGCGATCTGCGGGGGCGGCCGCTACGATGACCTTCTGAAGGCGCTGGGGGGTGTGGATATGCCGGCCCTCGGCTTCGGCATGGGGGATGTCGTCCTCACGGAACTGCTGCGGGACCGGGGGCTCGTGCCCGCCACGGCCCGCCCCGTGGACGACTACCTCGTATGCGTTTCCGATGCCGAGCGCCCGCTGGCTCTCGGCCTGGCCCGCGCCCTCCGCGATCAGGGACGACGGGTGCTGTACGACCTCCGCTCGCGCGGGGTGGGACGCCAGTTCAAGGCCGCCCACCAGGCGGGAGCCGGGCGCACGATCGTGCTCGGGCCGGAGGAAGCGGAGCGAGGCGTCGCCGTACTTCGCGACATGGCCTCCGGTGAGGAACGGGAAGTAGCGATCGAAACCCTGGCCGGGCGACCGTCCGGCGAGTGAGAGGAGAGGAGGTGCGGTGAGTCGCGTACTCATCCTCGATTTCGGATCACAGTTCACCCAGCTCATCGCGCGTCGCATTCGCGAGGAGGGCGTGTACTGCGAGGTGCACCCGCCGACGCGGAGCCCGGAGTGGGTCCTCCGCTACGATCCGGCGGCCATCGTCCTCTCCGGAGGGCCGGCGAGCGTGTACGACGAAGGCGTGCCCACCGCCCAGCCCGAGATCCTCGCCATGGGTGTCCCTGTTCTCGGGATCTGCTACGGAATGCAGCTCGTCGCGGATCTCGTCGGGGGAGAGGTGCAGCAGGCCGAGCGCCGCGAGTACGGGCGGGCGGAGCTCAAGGTCCGGTCGACGGACCCTCTTTTCCACGGATTCGCCGACGACGAGCCCACACAGGTCTGGATGAGCCACGGCGACTCCCTCCACTCGCTCCCCCCGGGCTTCGAGGTCTCGGCGACCACAGAGAACTCCATCGCCGCGATCCGGTCCGAGGAACGGCGGATCTGGGGGGTGCAGTTCCATCCGGAGGTCGCCCATACGACGCGGGGCGGGGAGATGCTGCGGAACTTCCTGTTCGAGATCGCCGACTGCGAGATGAGTTGGAACGCCGCGAACATCATCGATCACCAGCTCACCGCGGTCCGCGAGTTGGTGGGAGATCGTGAAGTAATCCTGGGCCTCTCCGGCGGCGTCGACAGCTCCGTGGCGGCGGCCCTCGTGCAGCGGGCGGTAGGGGACCAGCTCACCTGCATCTTCGTCGACACGGGCCTGTTGCGAAAAGGGGAACGCGACGCCGTGGAGGCGGTGTTCGGTGAACACATGGGGATGCGGCTCGAGGTCGTCGACGCGGCCGACCTCTTCATCGAGCGCCTGGCCGGCGTCGAGGAACCCGAGGAGAAGCGGGTCATCATCGGCCACACCTTCATCGATGTGTTCGAGGAGGCGGCGGGCCGGCACGGCGACGCGCGTTTTCTCGTGCAGGGAACGCTGTATCCCGATGTGATCGAGTCCGTCTCCGTGTGGGGGCCCTCGGTGAAGATCAAGTCTCATCACAACGTGGGCGGACTCCGCCCGGACCATCCGTTCGAACTCATCGAGCCCCTGCGGGAACTCTTCAAGGACGAAGTGCGCGCCGTGGGCCGCGAACTGGGCCTGTCGGAGGAGATCGTCGGGCGTCATCCCTTCCCCGGGCCGGGCCTCGCCATCCGCATTCTGGGCGACGTGACGCGCGAGAAGCTGGACACGCTGCGGGACGTGGACGCGATCTACCTGGACGGAATCCGCGCCGCCGGGCTTTACGATGAGATCTGGCAGGCGTTCGCCGTCCTGTTGCCCGTCCAGTCCGTCGGCGTCATGGGAGATGCGCGGACGTACGAGAACGTGGTCGCGCTGCGGGCGGTCACGTCCCTCGACGGCATGACGGCCGACTGGTTCCAGTTCCCGCACGACGTGCTCGGGCGCATCTCCAACCGCATCATCAACGAGGTGAAGGGGGTGAACCGCGTGACCTACGACGTGTCCTCGAAGCCACCCGCCACGATCGAGTGGGAGTAGCCCGCGTGGCGGGATCCCGCGCCCCGGGCGGCGCACGGTGCCGCGAAGTTGCAGCGTGGCTTGATGACTACCTGTGCGTGGACGAGATCGAGGACTACCCCTTCGCCCTCAACGGGCTACAGGTGGACGGACGCCGCCCGGTCGTCCGCATCGGCGCGGCGACGGACGCCTGTCAGGCCACCATCGATCTCGCCGCCGGAGCCGGGTGCGACCTCCTGCTTGTCCACCACGGACTGTTCTGGGGTGGTGTGCGTCCACTCGTCGGCCCCGCCTACGAGCGCTTCCGGCGGCTCGTCGAAAGCGGCATGGGGCTGTACTCGGCGCACCTCCCGCTGGACGCGCATCCCCGGATCGGAAACAACGTCCTGCTGGCCGCCGAATTCGACCTCCGGGAGATCGAACCGTTCGGGTCCTTCAAGGGGAACGACGGGATCGGCGTCATCGGCGCGATCGATACCTCGCTCGGCGAACTCGCGGCTCGTGCGGAAGTGGTGTGCGGACGCGTCCCCATCGTGATCGACGGGGGCCCCGCGCGCGTATCCCGGCTCGCCATCGTCACGGGAGGCGCGGGGTCGATGATCGAGGCCGCCGTAGTGGCGGGAGCCGACACCTTCCTCACGGGGGAGGGGAACCATCACACGTACCACGAGGCGATGGAACTCGGGATCAACGTGATCTATGCGGGTCACTATGCGACCGAGACGCTCGGAATCCGGGCCCTGGCGGAGCGAGCCGCGGAGCATTTCGGGGTGGAGCACATCTTCTTCGACGTGCCCACCGGTCTATGAAGGCCCGACACTACGCTAGAAGACCGAGACCTTGAGGTCGGTCAGGTAACGATCCGGCCGTTCCCGCACGTCCCGCAGCAGAAGGGCGAGTTCCTCGCCGGCGGCGCGCAGCTGCCCCAGCGTCTCCAGCAGTTCGTCGTGGACCGTGTCTTCCCGCAGGAGCTTGCCGAGCGTTCCCTCTCCGCCCTCCAGCCCGCGCGTGATCTCGGCGAGCGAACGGCCGGTGGCCGAAAAATCCGCGCTGGCAGCGGCGAGGCGCGACGAAAGCGTGTCGAGGTTGGCCAGCGTGCGATCGACTTCCTCCGACCCCGACATCCCCGCCAGCCGATTGGACAGAGTGTCCATGTTGGCGAGCAGGTTGCCGATCGACGTGCGCTCCGTCTCGAGGATCCCCGCGAGTTCCCGCATGGCCGTCGTGAAGGCTTCCGATCCGGAGGCGACATTCTCGGCCAGGCCGCCGCTGAGCAGCGATTCCAGCTCCCCGATCAGGGAGCCCACCTCGTCCCCGAGGGTCGAGGCCAGCGACGTGAGGTCGGATCGGCGGTCGAGGGCGAGCGTGTCCCCTTCGGCCAGCGTCCGGGCACTCGTCCCCGGTACAAGTTCAACGAGCTGCTGGCCCAGGAATCCGTCCGGCTGGATGGTGCCCCGCGTGTCCGACGGCAGCCCGACGCGCGCAGAGAGCGTCATCGTGAGCACGACGCGCTCCGCTTCGAGCGTGACCCCGTCCACGGTGCCGACCTCCACCCCGCGCAGGAGGACCGGCGACGCGGTCGCGATCCGGTTCGCGTTCGCCGCGATGCCCCACACGCGGATCGTGGGGCCGCGAAACGGCGAGCCCGAGATCCAGAACAGGCCCGCCACGATCACGACCGCCGTCAGGATGACGAACGCGCCGACGCGGACCTCGACCCCCCGGTCGCGCAGTCCCGGATCCCTCACCCGGGACCCCGCGTGGGCGCCGCGTCGAGGAACTCACGCACCGCCCGGTTGTCCGTTTCGCGCAGCTGTTGCGGAGTTCCCTCCGCCGCGACGACTCCGTCCGACAGGAGGACGATGCGGTCGGCCAGGAAGAAGGCCGACTCGACGTCGTGGGTCACGACGATGCTGGTCGCATCGACCTCCTCGCTCACGCGCGCGATCAAGCGGTTGATACGGGTCGCGTTGACCGGATCGAGTCCCGTCGTCGGTTCGTCGTAGAGGACGTAGCGGCGCTTCCCGATGATCGCCCGCGCGATGGCGACCCGCCGCTGCATGCCGCCGGAGAGTTCGGCCGGCAGAAGCGTTAGCACCTCCGGCTCGAGGTTCACGTGATCGAGCGCGGCCCGGACCAGTTCCTCGCACCTGGCCGCACGGCCGCGGCAGAAACCGGGAGGGAGACCCATCAACAGGTTCCCGCGTACCGTCATGGAGTCGAAGAGCGCAGAGTTCTGGAACACGTAGGCGATCCTGGTGCGCACGGCGGCTATCTCGGCCCGGTTGGCCGACGGTACCGAGATCCCGTCGACGAGGATGTCTCCGTCATCCGGGTCGAAGAGGCCGACGATGTGTTTGAGGAGGACGCTCTTTCCCGTCCCTGACGGCCCCATGATGGCGAGGGTTTCGCCTTCCCGCACATCGAGGTCCACGCCGCTCAGGACCGGACGCCCGCCCAGCCACTTGTGCACACCGATGATCCTGATCACGTGAGCGTCTTGTACACCGGCCCGAGTACGGTATCCAGGACCATGATCGACACGATGATCGCGACGACCGCCCGCGTCGCCGTGCGGCCGACACCCGCCGCTCCGCCGCTCGCGCGCAATCCCACGTGGCTTGAGATGAAGGTGATCGCGAATCCGTAGGCGACGGCTTTCACGAGCGAAAAAATCAGCGCGCCGTGATGGTAGTAGCCCTTGGCTCCGTCCACGTACTCGGCCGTGCTCAGCCCGAGGATGCCGACCGAAGTCACGTAGCCGCTGAAGATCCCCATCGCGTTGGCGAGCATGACGAGCGGGATCAGAATGATGGTGCCCGCCACGACCCGCGGGACCACGAGTTCCACGACGGGGTCCCGGCCCATGGTCAGCAATGCATCGATCTGATTCGTGACCTTCATCGTGCCAAGCTCGGCCCCGATGGCCGCCCCGACGCGCCCGGCGAGCACGACCGCCGTCAGCACGGGCCCCAGCTCCGTGAGCATGCCGCCGACGACGCCGCCCGCGACGATCTCCCTCGGAAGTCCGGGGGAGAGTTGGTACATGGTCTGCTGGGCCATGACCGCACCCGAGAGGGCGCCCATCAGCAGCACCAGGGGAAGGCTGTCGAGGCCGATGAATCTCGCGTGCTGGATCGTCTCCAGCGCGTACCGGCGCGGGTGGGCGAGCGCGCGGAGCGTCGCGACGCCGAGCAGGCCCGCCCTTCCGGCGTGCAGCGCCGCGGCGCGGGCGGAGCGGCCTGGTGCGGCGAGGAGGTTCGGCACCTTCAACGGCCCTCGTGCCTCTCCGCGTCCGTCACGTCCGCCTCCGATTCCGGGCGCGGAACGCCGTCGAGCACCTCCACCTCGAGTCGAATCGCCTCCCACAGGCGGTGCATGCGCCGGGGGTCATCGCCGAACCGGGCGGCGAACTCCTCGAGTTGCTGTCCTGTCACCCCATGCTCATCGAGCGTCGCGACCCGCACCGAATCGCCCTCCGCGGTGCTCGCGTACTTCGCCCGCGCCCAGCTGAGCTTGGCCATGACCTGGACGTACGTGTCCTCGTCCAGGCTGACGCCGGATCCGCCGCAGCCGGCGGCGGCGAGGCACGCGACGACCAGACTGAGCCTCAGGATGGATCCGTCTCCGCGCGAGCGCTTCATTCGGAAGACCGGAGGGAGGCGCGGTACAGCCACCATATGAATCCGACCACGACCGCGGCGCCGATCCAGCTCGCGGCCGACTCGAATCCCTCGGGCGCGAGGTTCAGCACGTCGGTGCTCTGCTCGACCGCAAACGGGATCGCGAGGAAGATCCCGACCAGGGCTTCTCCGGTAATGAGCCCGGAAGAGATGAGGAGGCCGCGATGGTTCGCCTGCTCGACGGCGCCGTCGCCGCCGCCGCCGCGCCGCACGGCCCGGCCCACCAGCCACGCCACGATCCCTCCCACGAAGATCGGGACCTCGAGTTCGATCGGCAGGTAGATCCCGACCGCGACCGCGAGCACCGGCACCCGCAGGCTGGAGCCGCGCGCCTTGAGGACCTGGTCAAGGCCGATCACGCACGCCGCGATGAACGCCCCGATCCCGATCATCCCCCACGGGAGATTGCGCGAAAAAACGCCGTCGGCGACGGAAGCCATGAGCGTCGCCTGCGGCGCATCCAGCATCTCGTCCGGGTCCATCCCCTCGCGCGGCAGGACGCCGCCGAGTCCGTATGCCTCGAACAGGAGGCCGAGGATCGGCGCGATGACGAGCGCGGCGGCCGTGACGCCGACGAGCTGCATGATCTGCTGCTGACGCGGCGTGGCGCCGACGATCCGGCCCGCCTTCAGGTCCTGCATGTTGTCCCCGGCGATCGCCGCGGCGCAGGCGACCACCGCTCCCACGAGGATGGCGGTCGCGGCCGCCGAGAGCGCCTGGCCCCCCGAGATCGTGAAATCGATCTGCAACCCAAGCAGGAGGTAGAGGATGAGGGAGATCGTGAGGATCGTCGCGATCGTCACACCCGAGATCGGGTTGTTCGAGGAGCCTACGAGGCCCGCCATGTAACCCGCGACCGAGGCGAAGAGGAATCCCGCCAGGAGAGCGAATACCGTCCCGAGCGCGAGCACGAGCCAGTACAGCCCGGGCGTGATCGAGAGCGCGCCGCGGTCGATGACCAGCACGAACACCGCGAGGATCGGCACCGCGAGTGCCACGGTCCCCATCCCGACCATGTTGATCGGCATATCCCGCTCCGTACGCGGGATCTCCGGCCCGCCCTCCGCCGCCCGGGAGGCCCGGAGCGCCGCGATGGAGGACCGCACGCCATCCCTCACGTGGCCCAGGAGCGACACGAGCGCCCATACGCCGCCCACGACCATGGCACCCACGCCCATGAAGCGGATCTGCGCGCTCCAGATCGCGGCGGCGGCATCGTACCCGCTCGCGTCCCCTGTGATGCCGGCCACCACCTGTGGGTCGGTGATCGCCATGTAGATGGGGATCCCCGCGAGCCACGATATCGCGCCGCCCGCGAGCACGAGGCTGCCGACGCGCGGTCCGACGATGTACCCGACACCGAGCAGGGCGGGCGAGAGGTCGCTTCCGACACCGAACACCGAACGGCCGAACGTGAAGCCGTGCTCAATGGAGGAGCCCGCGATCTTGAGGCCGGTCTGCGAGAACTTCAGCAGCGCGGCCGCGATGCCCCCGAACGCGATCAGCTTTGCCCCGGCACCGCCGCTGGCCCCGGCCTTCAGCACCTCCGCCGTCGCCACGCCCTCCGGGAAGCGAAGGTCCGCTTCGACGATGAGCGCCCGTCTGAGCGGTATGGTGAAGAGGACGCCGAGAATCCCGCCGCAGAGCGCGATCCCCATCGTGGGCAAGAACGGAAACCCCGCCCAGTGGCGCAGGAGGATGAGGGCGGGAAGGGTGAAGATCACCCCGGCCGCGAGCGACTCGCCCGCCGAAGCGGCCGTCTGGACGATGTTGTTCTCGAGGATATTGTGCTCACGGAACATCCTCAGGATCGCCATCGAGATCACGGCGGCCGGGATCGACGCGGATACGGTGAGTCCCACCTTGAGGCCCAGATAGGCGTTGGCCCCCGAGAGCACGGCGGAGAGGAGGATGCCGAGGACGATCGCCTTTCCCGTGATTTCGGGCAGCGATTGCGAGGCGGGTATGTACGGCTTGTGGGAGCCCGATTCCGATGCGCCGGCTGCTGGGTCCGACATGGTCATCTCTCCAGATTGTCCCGGGGCCGACTCGGGAGACGATCGAATCCTCCTGGGGCGGGGTCGACCGGAGGGACGCTAGTCGCGGGTCCGGCAGGGGTCAACACGGGAACCCCTGCCGAACTGGCACCATGTCGAAGCGCCGGACGGCCCGCGTCACCGCCTGATCGGCGGGCACGCCGCCGTTCCGGCGGATTCTGCCTGACGACACATGCACGGGAGGGGGCACGCGGATTGCTCATGAAACGGGGAGGCCGCACGTCGAGAGGCGACGGTCCCGCGTGAAGGCATGAACGGACCCAGGAGCGGTGGATAGACGATGATTCCGACCGACAGACTCACGCTTAAGGCCCGCGAGGCTCTGGCCGAGGCGGCGCTCGCCGCACGCCGGGGCGACAACCCCGCCGTCGAGGACGTGCATCTGCTCGCGGCGCTGCTCGCCCAGGAGGGGGGCGTCATCGTGCCGGTCCTGCAGACGGCAGGTATCGATCTCCCGGAACTGGAGGCGCGGCTCGACGACGCTGTCCGCCGCCTGCCGAGGCAGAGCGGAGCCTCCCCGGCGCCCAGCCGTGAACTCGACCGCGTCCTCGACGCCGCCGACGCGCTCGCGGGGGAGATGGGCGACTCGTACGTGACGACCGAACACCTCCTCCTCGCCCTCGCGGGGAAGCAGGCCTCCACGACCGGCCCGTTGCTGCGGAAGGCCGGGGCGGGTCCGGAAGCGGCGCGCCGGGCGGTGGAGAACGTCCGGGGGCCGCATCGCGTAACGGATCAGGATCCGGAGGGGAAGTATCGCGCCCTCGAGCGGTACGGGGTCGATCTCACGGCCGAGGCCCGCGCCGGGAAGCTCGATCCGGTCATCGGCCGGGACGCCGAGATCCGCCGTGTCATGCAGGTCCTGTCGCGGCGGAGGAAGAACAACCCCGTCCTCATCGGCGAGCCGGGTGTGGGGAAGACGGCGATCGCCGAAGGACTCGCGCAGCGCATCGTCGCCGGCGACATCCCCGAGTCCCTGCGAAACAAACAGCTCGTGCAGCTGGACATCGGCTCGATGCTGGCGGGCGCGAAGTACCGCGGCGAGTTCGAGGAACGCCTGAAGGCAACGTTGAAGGAGATCACGGAATCCGGCGGCCGCTATGTCATCTTCCTCGACGAACTTCACACGATGGTGGGTGCCGGGGCGGCCGAGGGCGCGGTGGACGCGGGCAACATGCTCAAGCCCGCCCTGGCCCGGGGGCAGCTCCGCATGGTGGGCGCGACGACGCTCGACGAATACCGGTTGCATATCGAGAAGGACCCGGCGCTCGAGCGGCGGTTCCAGCCGGTTCTCGTCGGCGAACCCGGCGTGGACGACACGGTGGCCATCCTGCGCGGACTCAAGGAGCGCTACGAGGTGCACCACGGGGTACGGATCACGGACCCGGCCCTCGTGAGCGCCGCGCGTCTATCGGACCGTTACATCGGCGACCGCTTCCTGCCCGACAAGGCGATCGACCTCGTGGACGAGGCCGCGTCGCGACTCCGCATCGAGATCGACTCCATGCCGGTGGAGATCGACGAGCTGGACCGAAGGGTCACGCAACTGGAGATCGAGCGTGAGGCGTTGCGGGAAGAGGACGACGCCCGGAGCCGGGGGCGACTCGATGAACTCGAAGGCGAACTCGCCGCGGCGCGCGAATCCCTCGCGGGCCTGAATGCGCGGTGGATCCGCGAGAAGGACACCATCGAGACGGTCCAGCGGTTCAAGCGTGAGATAGAAGAGCTCGGCCTGGAGGCACAGCAGGCCCAGCGGCGCGTGGACCACCAGCGCGCTGCCGAGATCCTGCACGGGGAGCTGCCGAAGCTGCGGGCCGAACTCCTCGCCGCGGAAGCGAAGCTGGAGGAGATCCAGGACGAGGGCTCCTTCCTGAACGAGGAAGTGGGACCCGGCGAGATCGCCGAGGTCGTGGCGAACTGGACCGGGATTCCGGTCGCCCGGATGCTCGAGGACGAGAAAGACCGTCTCGCCACGCTGGAGGACCATCTGCATAGGCGCGTGGTGAACCAGTCGCACGCCATCACGGCGGTGTCGGATGCCGTGCGGCGGAGCCGAGCAGGACTCCAGGATCCGAACCGCCCGATCGGGAGCTTCATGTTCCTCGGCCCCACCGGGGTCGGGAAGACGGAGACGGCGAGGGCGCTCGCCGAGTTCCTCTTCGACGAGGAGTCGGCCATGGTCCGGATCGACATGTCCGAGTACATGGAGCGACACGCGGTGTCACGCCTCATCGGAGCACCTCCCGGATACGTCGGCTACGAGGAAGGCGGGCAGCTCACCGAGGCCGTGCGGCGGCGTCCCTATACGGTCGTGCTCTTCGACGAGATCGAGAAGGCGCACCCGGAGGTCTTCAACGTCCTCCTTCAGATCCTCGATGATGGCCGGTTGACGGATGGCCGCGGGCGGACCGTAGACTTCCGTAACGCCGTGCTGATCATGACGAGCAACATCGGAAGCTCCAGGATCCTCGCTCGTTCCGAGGCTGGCGAGTCGTGGGCCGGAACGGAGGCGGAGGTCGAGAACGCCTTGCGGGGCCGCTTCAAGCCGGAGTTCCTAAACCGGGTGGATGAGATCCTCGTCTTCCAGCCGCTGAGCCGCGAGCACCTCGAATCGATCGTCGGAATGCAGGTGGATCGGGTGGCCGGCATGCTGGCGGAGCGCGAAATCCGGATCGAGGTCAGCGGCCCGGCCCGGCGAAGGATCGCGGAGGTCGGGTACGACCCCGCGTTCGGGGCGCGCCCGCTCAAACGCGCGATCCAGCGCCTGATCGCGAACCCTCTCGCGATGGCGTTTCTGGAAGGACGCTTCATGGAGGGGGATGCAATTCGCGTGGACGTCGATGAAGGCGGCGACGGGCTGCGCTTCGTGCCGCTGGAGGCATCCGATACACGGGAGGAGGAGGCATGAGGACAGGTGTAGTCTCAGGTACCGGGGTCCGCACCGCGGTGCTCATATTGGCCGTGGGTGGGCTCGCCCTCGCCGGCTGCGCGTCGCGCGGGGGCACCGGCACGGGCGACAGAGCGGATCTGTACGGAGCGGACTCCGCCGAGGCGGCCATCGGGGGATTCCTCGATGCGGCGAGACTGCACGATTACCCTGCCATGGCCCGCCTGTTCGGAACGGCCGAGGGTCCGGCGGAGCGTCGCTGGGGGCGGGTCGAGACGGAACGGAGGATGTTCGTGTTGGCGAGCCTGCTCGCTCCGCGAGCCTACGGACTCCGCTCGAATCCCGTCTCCGAGGCCGGCGGCGCCTCGCGCTGGATGGTCGACCTCGCCGGCACGCGCAACGGGGATGTGAGCCTCCCGTTCATCGTCACTTCGAAGGGGGGGCGCTGGTTCGTAGAGCGCATCGTGACGGAGGGCCTCAGGGCTCCGTGATCCCGGGCGGGCGTTCGTGGTAGCGGCGCAGATGCCGCGGGTCCGCGCCTGCGAGGAAGGCGGCGCGTAACGCCCAGTGCTTGACGACCGTGCGCAGGAACCCCGCTTCCCACCGCCGACTCGAGGTGCGGACGGCGAGCGGGAGGAGACGAAAGCGGGCGACCCGCCGCACGGCCCGCACGAAGGTCACGTCCTCGAACAGGGGAAGATCCGCGAAACCGCCGCAGGCATCGTAGGCCTCCCGCGTGGCGAAGAGTGCCTGATCCCCGGTGGCGGTGTTGAACAGGCGCGTCCGCCAGTTCACGCCCCGCTCGAGCAGACCGTAGCGCCAGCGCTGCGCACGGGGATGGATGGCGAAGCGGAAGCAGCCTGCTCCCGCGCCGCCGCGAACGGCGGCGCGGATCCCTGTGCCGGCGCCTTCGGGGAGCCATGTGTCCGCATGCAGGAAGATGAGGACTCCCCCGGTCGCGGCCCGCGCCCCGGCGGCGAGCTGGGCGCCGCGGTTGCTACGGGTCGACAGAACCCGGCCATGGTCTGCCGCGATCCCCGTCGTACGATCCCGGCTGCCTCCGTCGACCACGATGACCTCCGTCTCCGGTCCGAGAACGGACTTCGCCCGCCGCAGCGTCTCCCCGAGCAGCGCTTCCTCATCGAGCGTGGGCACGATGACGGAGAACTCCGGTGTGGCGGGCTGCGGGTGCCGCGACGCGCCGGCGTGGGGCTCCGACTCCCGCGTCACCCGCGCCCGGGATCCTCCCGCATCTCCAGTAGCACTCCCTTCAGCGAGCGCGGATGCAGAAAGGCAATGCGGGCGCCGCCGGCGCCGCGGCGGACCCGCGGCGGTATCGCTTCCGCACCGGCCGCTTCGGCTTCTGCGAGGGCGGCCTCGAGATCGTCGACGCGGACGCAGACATGGTGAATACCGGGGCCCCGTCGGTCGAGGAAGCGGGCGATGGGCGATTCCGGGGTCAGGGGAGCGAGCAATTCGATCCGCGCGGGTCCTTCGCCGAAGAAGGTGGCCCGAATGCCCTCCGAGGGAACGGTTTCCTCTCCGGAGGGCGGCTGGCCGAGGATGGCGGACCATTGCCGCACGGCTTCCGGCAACGAGTTGACCGCGATTCCAACGTGGTCGATTATGGGCGCGCCCAGGGTACGGTTGCCTTGGTTCACTGAGGCCGGAGACCCTTTGTGGTTCCTTTGGCGATTGAGAAACACGGTCGGCGGCGCCGGGGTACGACACCTCACCGAAGCCCGCGCGCGGGAACGTATTCCGGACCCGGCACCGGAGCCAGTGAGAATGTAGCCGCTCCTCCCGGCCGGGCCGGGCGGGGCACCAGGAAAAAGGGAGATTCGAATGGCTGATGCCACGAACGGAGGGCCGCTCGAGATCACGGATGCGAATTTCGCGGACGAGATAGAAGGCGCGGTTGGTCTGGCGATGGTGGATTTCTGGGCGGAGTGGTGCGGCCCGTGCCGCCTCGTCGGACCGATCGTCGACGAACTCGCGCAGGAGTATTCGGGTCGTGTCACGGTCGGGAAACTTGATGTGGACGCGAACCCGCAAACCGCGTTCCGCTTCAACGTGCGCTCGATCCCGAGCATCCTCTTCTTCAGGGACGGAGAGGTCGTGGACACCCTGGTGGGGGCCCATCCCAGGGATTCTCTGGAGAGGAAGATCCGCGAACACTCCTGAGGGGCGTTGCCGCCAGCCCGCCGACTCCGCGCCCCCCGGCCCGCTGTCCCCGGGGGGCGCGGGCGCATCCGGCGGTGAATGGGAGACGAGGACGCGTGTCGTGACGGGAACGCTCTACGTGGTCGGGACGCCGATCGGCAATCTGGACGACATGCCGCGGCGGGCGGTCCGGGTCTTGCGCTCGGTCGACGTGTGCTACGCGGAAGACACGCGTCGCACGGGCACGCTGCTGGCACGGCTGGAGGCGAACATCCCGCTGCGGTCGCTGCACATGCACAACGAACGCGCGAGGGTGGAAGAGTTGCTCGCGGCGCTCGCCGCGGGACGCTCCGCCGCCCTCGTCTCCGACGCGGGAACGCCAACCGTGTCGGACCCGGGCTACCGGGTGGTGGCGGCCGCCCGCGAGGCGGGACATGAGGTGCTTCCAATCCCGGGCCCCTCGGCCGTGCTGGCCGCGCTCTCGGTCTCCGGCTTTCCGGCGGACCGGTTTCTCTTCCTCGGCTTCGCTCCCCGGCGGGGTGGCGAACGCTCCGCCTGGATCGACGACCTCCGCTCATGCGTGGACACGGCGGTTGCGTTCGAGGCGCCGGGGCGGGTGGGTACTCTCCTCGGCGAGTTGACCGAGTCGGGGCTGGGCGAGAGGGCCGCCGTCGTTTGCCGGGAACTGACGAAACTGCACGAGGAGACGACGGTTGGGTCCGTGCGCGAGTTGGCGTCGGCCTTCGCGACGCGCGCGCTCAAGGGTGAGGTGACGATCGTGTTCGGGCGGGGCGAGGCAGGCAACGAAGCACCCGATCTGGCGGTCCTGATGGAAGAGGCGCGACATTGGTCGCGCGACGGCCTGCGGCGGCGCGAGATAGCCGACCGCCTGGCTACGGAGTTCGGACTGAGCCGGAACGAGGCCTATCGCGTGAGCTTGCAGGTCCAAGAGGCGCCCTCGGAATGAGTGACGGATTCGGCTTCGAACGGCTGGCCGCCGCCTGCGCGGCTGCCCGAGCGCGCGCCGCAGGGACGGCCGCCGCTTCAGCCATTACGCTGGGCGGAGCGCTGATCCTTGTCCTTTCCTTCCTCCCCGCTTCCGCCCGGGAGGGCCGTGGCTCCCTCGTCCCGCTGGCCCTCGCATTCGTGCTGTGGGCCGGCTTTGCCGGGCTGGTGTGGGTTGTGCGCCGCGTCTGGCGCGCGCTACGCCCGCATACGGTGGCCGAGGAGGCGGACGCCGCGGCCGGACTGGGAGCCGGCGATGTCCGCTCGGCGATTGAATTGGGGAGGGCAGGGAAGACCGAGGGTGCCGGGCTCGCCGCTCTGCACCGGGCACGCGTATCCGAGGCGCTGGGTGGGGGCGCGCCGCGCGGGCTTCTGCCGGTCACCGGCCCGGGGTGGCAGCGGCGGATTCGTCGCGCGGGCCTCGCCGTGGTTCTCACGCTGATCGCGATCTCGACGGCCGCTCTGGTGCGCCCGCAGCCCACCTTCTCCGCCGCTGCGGCGCTGGGGGCGCCGTGGCGGACCGCCTTTCCGGCACCGCTCCCGCCGCTCGGCCTGACCGGCGCGGCCGGCGTGCCGCGAGGAGATGCGGCGGTGGTGTCCATCTCGGCTGTGGGGCGCGATCGCGTCGACCTGGTGTGGCGCGCCGCCGGCCGGGCGCCGGAGCGCGTTGCCCTGGGGGTATCGGCGGAGGGTTCGGCGGAAGGCCGCACCGGGCCTGTCATCTCTCCCACGGCCGTGTGGGTCGAAGACCGGTCCGGCTTTTCGAGCGACACGCTTCGTGTCCGTCCCCTTGAGCCGCTTCTCGTCCAGGATCTTCAGCTCACCGTCGAGTTCCCGGCGTACCTGGGGCGCGTATCGGAGAACTACCGCGGCCGGATTCCGCCGCTCGTGGCGCCGGAAGGTACGAGGTTGCGGCTCAGCGGAGAGACGAACCTCCCGCTCGATGACGGGGCCCTCTCATGGGAGCCCGGCGAGAGCGAAACCGGCGCGGCGGAAGCCCGCATCCCGCTCGAGATCGCGGGTTCACAGTTCGCGGTTTCCTGGGTTCCCGAGCGCACAGGCGCCTGGGCGTGGCACCTGCGGGCCGAGTCTTCGCTCGGTGCACCCATCGTCCCCGACCCGATCCGGGTGCTGCTGGTCCCCGATCTTCAGCCGCGCATCGACCTCCTCTACCCGGCTCCGGACACGACCCTCGGCTACGAGCGCGTGATGCCGGTCATCGTGGACATTGAGGATGACATCGGTCTTCGCCGGGCTTTCGTTCGCAGCTGGCGTTCGGGACTGGGCAGTGAGAACGCGGAGCGGCGGGAGGCGCTCTCTCCCGAACCGGCCGGCGCGGCGCGAGCGGTGTTTCGGCATCTGCTCGACCGCAGCGCCGAGTCCTTCCTCCCCGGGGACACCCTGTTCTACCGCTTCGAGGCCTTCGACGGACACCCGGGCCGAGGCCCCGCCCTTTCCGACACCTTCCTCTTGCGCATCCCGACCTTCACCGAGATTCGGGACCAGCGCGCGGAGCAGACCGAGGCCCTGTCCGACGACGCGCAGGCTCTGGAAGAGAGGTTGGAGGCGCTGGCCGAGGCGGCGGCCGACGCGGCGCGGCAGACGGACGCGGAGGGGGACGACAGCGAGGACGCTCGGTTCGAGGCCACGGAAGAGGCTCGGAGCGTGCTCGACGAGGCGCAGCGCTCCGAAGAGGACCTCGCGGGGATCGAGGAGCAGATCGAAGCCCTGCAGGATGAACTCGAAACCTCGCCGCTCTCCGACCCCGCACTGCAGGAGCAGTTGCAGCGGCTCGCCGAACGTTACGAGGAGCTGGCCCGGAGCGGACTCGAGGAGCAGATCGAAGCGCTCGCCGAGGCGCTGCGGGAGCTGGACCCGGAAGCGGTTCGGGAGGCGCTCGACCAGCTCTCCGAGGACTACGAGAATCTCAGGGAGCAGGTGGACCAGACACTCGGCATGCTCGAACAGGCCGCCTTCGAACAGGCGATGAAGTCGGCACAGGCCAACGCGGATGAACTGGCGCGGGAGCAGCGGGAAGTCGCCGAGGAGACGGACGCCGAGGCGTTCCAGGAGGGCCAGGAGTCGCTCGTCGAACAGGCCGAGGCGCTGGCGGAACGCCTGGCGGAGCTGGAGGCGGAACTCGCGGCGGCGGATCGCGAGGGGGCTGCGGACTCGGCACGGGCCGCCGGAGAGCGCACGCAGGAAGCCCTCGGGAAGATGGCAGAAGCGCAGGGCGGAGCCGAGCAATCACAGTCCGGCGATCCGGGCGAGGTCGGCGAGGCCGAGCGGCAGTCGGCACAGGAAGCCGCGGAGGCGCTCGAGCAGGCGGCGGGTGCCCTGGGCTCGGCGCAGCAGGAGATGAGCGGGGAGCAGGGAGAGGCTGCCGTCGAATCGCTGGCCCGTGCGCGCAGCGAAGCCCTTGAGCTGGCCGAAGAGGAAGGCCGCCTGTCGGAGGCGACCCGAGGCGAGGACACAGCGGATCCGGCATCGTGGCGCGCGCAGCAGGGCGCCGTGCGCCAGGGGCTGGAGAATCTGGTCGAGAGACTCTCCGAGGCCGGGAACGAAGCGGCCATGCTCGACCAGCGGACGGGTGCGGCGGCGGGAGAGGCGGCCGAACGCATGGATCAGTTGCTGGACCGGCTCGCCGGAGACGGAGCGCGGCGTCTCCCGTCCCGGGCGGAAGTCGAGGGCATCCAGGAGTCGCTCAACTCACTGGCCCGGCACCTGCTGGCGAGCGAGGAGGCGGCGCGGGCCGCCGGGGAGCAATCCGCCGGCCAGGATGCCGCCGATCAGATGAACCAGCTCGCGCAGCAGCAGCAGGCCGTGACCCAGGAGACGAGTGCGATGCTCATGCCCGGCCCACGGCCGTCGGGAGAGGAGCGCCGGCGCGAGGAGATCGCTCGGCGGCAGGAGCAGGTCGCCGAGGAACTCGGAGAGCTGGAGGACCCGGAAGGCGATCTCCTGGGGCGTCCCGAGGAACTGGCGGAGGAGGCGGCCGAACTCGCGCAGCAGCTCGAGTTGCAGGGGCCGACGCAGGAGACGCTCGAGCGGCAGCGGCAACTCTTCCGGCGTATGCTCGATGCGGGGCGTTCACTCGAGGACGAGGATCTCGATCCCAACGAGCGTGAATCGCGCGAAGCCACGGCCCCCCCGGGGGCTCCCCCGCCGATCGACCCGGAGTTGCTGCGTGGCCGCCGCTACCCGGTGCCCGCGGAGGCGCTGCTCCGGGAACTGCCCCTGTTCTATCGTTCGCTGATCTTCGAGTACTTCGATCGGCTGAACCGCGTGCCTCCGGCGGGGACCCAAGCCCGGCGGGAGCCCTGACGTGGATCATCCGCGCCTCCGGTCCCTCATAGGGAGGACACGCAGGACGATGCGGGTCGCCGCGCTCCTCGCGGGGGCCTGCGGTGCCCAGTTGCCGATCGGCTCCGCCTTGGCCGGCCAGGCATCCGTCGCCTCCGAGCAGCGCACGGTGGCGCGGGCCGAGCGCCTCCGAGCGAGCGGACGGAGCGCGGAGGCCTCGGCAGCTCTGCGCGAGCACCTGGAGCGGGCGCCCGCCTCGTCGGCCGCACTCGCGCTGCTCGGCGAACTCGCCCTGGAGTCGGGTGAGGCCGCGGTGCTCGTGCCCTACGCCGAGGCGGCCGTGGCTGCGGCCCCGGAAGAGGAAGTGGCGCGACTGTGGTGGGTGCGAGGGCTGTCCGGGGCGGGCATGCTCGATTCGGCCCTCGCCGTGAGCGACCGCTGGCTGAAGGAGGCCCCTCAACTCTCCGCGGCGCGACTGGCCCGTGCCGATGTCCAGCTTGCGGTCGGGGATTCCGCGGGAGCGGTCCGGACCTTCGGCGATGCCGCGACGCCCGATCGGGAACTCCTGACGCGCTTCGCCGATCTTCTCCTCGCCTCGGGGGGCGGCGATCGTCTGGCCGCGGCCTGGGTCGGGCTTCTCGCCCTCACGCCTCCGGCTGTGGACGAGGTAGAGGCGGACCTCCGGGCGGCGGAGGCCGAAGCGTTCGACGGGTCCCGTGCCTCTCCCGATTCCTTTGACCAGTTGAGGGCGAGTCTGGCCGACCGACGGGATGGGGCCTCGCGGGCCGGGGCCATTGTTGCGCTGCGGCTGGGGCGCGCCGAGGCTGCCCGGACTCTGGCGGAAGCGGCGCCGGACGATCCCGAATCCGCCGCGTTCCTGCGCGACTACGTGCGGGAAGCGGAGGCAGCCGAGTTGCCCGGCGAGGTCGCCTGGTCTGCCCGGCGGCTCGTTGGACTGAGCGCGCGGCCGGTGGACCGTCTGCGCTGGCTCGCGCTTGCCGGCGAACAGGCCATGGCCGCCGGGGACACCGCGTCGGCGCAACGGGCGCTCGAGGAACTGATGCGCGAGAGCGCGCCCGGCGACGGGCCCCACCAATCGGCCTCGCGCCGCCTGTTCGGGTTGCTTGCGCTCAACCCTGCTTCGCTGGATGAGGCGGCCTCGGTGCTCGACCGCTACGTGAGCCAATATCCGGACTCGATGGGCGCCGAGGCCGGGATGCGGGGAGACCTCGCCCTGGGCCACGCCCGGGTTGGCGATCTCGGAGCAGCGGAGGCGCTCGTAGCCGAGGCCCGTGAGCGCGTTCGCGTCGCCTCGTCGGGGCCGCTCGACGCCGCGGCGGCCCGGCTGGCGCTGTACGCGGGACAGCAGGACTCCGCCCGCGAGCGGGCGAGCCGCAGCGTGCGCGAAGTGGAGATCGGGGCGGCGGAACGCACGCGCCGCCTCCGGCTGCTCACTCTGGTGCAGGCGGTGGACACGGCGGAGATGCGGATCGCGGGAGCCGCTGCGCTCGGCCTCCTCGCCTCTCCGGGGACGTTCGATCCCGGGCCGGCACTGCGCGACCTGGCCGGCCGCCCCGCGTCGAGCGGCCGTTCCGTCGTGCTGGCCTTCCTCGCCGACGCGGCGGCCGCAGCCGGGCGCGCCCGCATCGCCGGCGCCCTGCGGCGCCAGGTCGTCGCGCAGCACCCGGAGAGCCCGGAAGCCCCGGCAGCTCTTCTGGCGCTCGCCCGCGCCTCCGCTCCCGAAGAGGCCGCCTCCTGGCTCGAACAGCTCATCGTGGGATTTCCGCGGAGTGCCCTCGCGCCGGTCGCGCGGCGGATGCTCGCCGAACTCGATGGAGGGAGCCGATGAAGCCCGAGATCAAACGGCGCCGCGTGCAGTGCCGCCTCGCGCGCTACCTCCTGTTCGCGGGCCTCGCCTCGCTGACGGGCGCGTCAGGCCTCGCGGCGCAACTTCTCGTCCCCATGGACCGCGAACAGGAGAACCACCTCAAGGCCTACGGGTATGCGTTCGGAATACTTTCCGAGGGCCAGTCCGCCGAGTGGCTCCTCAATTACCGCGCCGGGTCCTTTCTCGTGTCCGATGCGCCCTCCAACCGCCGGCGAGCCGCCCTCATGGGCGTGACCGTGGAGACGCTCGACGGCACGGATGTGGCGAGAATCCGGCGCGAAATCGAGACGCAGAACATGGAAACCGTGCCGCTTGAGAAGGCGCCCACGATCGCGGTCTACACGCCGCCGAACAGTTCGCCGTGGGACGATGCGGTGACGATGGCGCTCGAGTACGCCGAGATCCCCTATGAGCGGATCTGGGATCGGGAGGTCCTGTCCGGGGAACTCGAGAACTTCGACTGGGTGCACCTTCATCACGAAGATTTTACGGGACAGTATTCCAAGTTCTATCTGACGCACGCCTCCTCGGCCTGGCTCCAGGAGGAAGTCGCCCGTAACGAGGCGATCTCGCGCGAACTGGGCTTTCCGCACGTCCCGGCCCTGAAGAAGGCTGTCGCGGCCCGTCTCCGCGACTACGTCGAGGCGGGCGGTTTCCTGTTCGCCATGTGCACGGCGACGGAGACGCTCGAGCTGGCCCTCGCGGCGGCGGGGATCGACATCGCCGCCTCCTACGCCGACGGATCGCCCCTCGACGCGGCGGCGAGCGACAGGCTCCGCTGGGCGGAGACGCTCGCCTTTCGCGATGCCGTGCTCGTGACGGACCCCACCCTCAGCGCCTTCAGCGATATCGACGGGCACCAGGTGAACACGCCGTGGAGGGTCGACCTCGGCAGCTTCTCGCTGTTCGAGTTCAGCGCCAAGTTCGATCCGGTCCCGGCCATGCTCACCCAGAACCACCGCCGCGTGCTACCCGACTTCTACGGCCTCACGACGACGTTTCGGAAGGAACGCCTCCAGGCCGGCGTCACCGTGCTCGCGGAGGAGGAGGCGCGCGGACGCGTGAAATACCTCCACGGGAATTTCGGCGAAGGCACCTTCACGTATCTCGGGGGGCACGATCCGGAGGACCCCCGCCACCTGATCGGCGATGCCCCGACGGATCTGGATCTTCATCGCCACTCCGCCGGCTATCGACTCATCCTCAACAACGTCCTGTTCCCGGCCGCGAAGAAGAAGAAGCTGATCACATGAGGGCTCCGCCCCGGGCGGCCGGCCGGTCCGACGGCCAGATCAGGCCTGGGACCCCGGCTGGCGGGTAGATCGGTGTCCCGCCCCCGCATCGACGGGTTTGCCGAGCGAAAACGCGAACGCGAGCGCGCTCAGCGCCGGACCCTGGCGGTTGGACTCCTCGCCTCGGTCGTCCTGCACGTCCTTCTTCTGATCGTGGCGGGCGGCGTCCGGGTCGATTCGCTCCCCTTCACGCTCCCGCCCATCGAAACCGTGCCCGCTCCCGACGCGCTAGTTGTGGTCGAGATCGCGCCGATCCTGCCCGAGGCGCCGGAGGATCCACGGCCCGAGCCGGTGCCGCCGCCGGAGGAGGAACTGCCCGAAGCCGAACCCGAACCGGAGGAACCCGAAGAGGAGGAAGAAGAGGAAGAGGAAGAAGAGGAGGCGGAGGAAGAGGGGGATCCCCTCCCGGGAGCGCCGGGCCTGATCGTCACCGGTCAGCCGACGCCCCCGGAAGGGCCGCGGGGCCAGACCAACGCCTCGCGGCTCCGGCTCCGCTTCAGCGACCGGCGCCTGTGGTTCGACCCGCAGTCCCCCCGTCTCATCGGGGAGAGGCTGGTCCAGTTCGCCCGGGCGGACAGCGCGGTCCGGGCGATTCTGCGCGATTGGCTCGACAGCCTGCAACTGGAGGACGACGTAAGCCGGCGCGCGCGGGACTGGACCTTCGAGCGTGACGGGAAACGGTGGGGGTTCTCCGAGCGGGGGATCCATCTCGGCGACGTCACGATCCCGATTCCCATCGGCTTCGCCCCCACGGGGCCCCAGAGGCGCGCATACGAACAGGCGATCCGCGACCTGACGGCCATCCAGATTCAGAACCTTCGTGACGACGTGGAGGCCGCGGCCGCGGAGGCCCGGGCCCGCATGCGGGAGCGCTCCGAGGAGGAGGTCCGACGCCGTCGCGGCGACACGCTGCGCGTCCGCGGCCCGCCGTAACGTCCCCCGCCCGCGTGGTTCCGAACCCGCGGCGCCTCCGTTAGACTGAGCCGCAGCCCGGACGCCGGGGGCTCTCCCCGTCGCACCGCTGTTTCTCCCGACACCGCAACCCGTCAGTCAGGAGCCGCCCCTTGGGTGACTCTCATACTTCCACCGAACTCTCGTCCCGCTACGATCCTGCGGGGCTCGAAGGGCCGATGTACGAGCGCTGGGTCGAGGCGGGCCTCTTCCACGTACCGGCGGAGGAGGTCGAACGGCCGTACGTGATCGTCATCCCCCCACCCAACGTCACCGCTGCGCTGCACATGGGGCACGGGCTCAACAACACCCTCCAGGACGTTCTGATCCGGCGACGGCGTATGCAGGGGTACGACGCCCTATGGGTGCCGGGCACGGATCACGCCGGAATCGCGACGCAGAACGTCGTCGAGCGGCAACTCCGCGGAAATGGGCTCACCCGCTTCGATCTCGGCCGCGACAAGTTCGTCGAGCGTGTGTGGGAGTGGGTCGACGAGTACGGCGGGCGGATCATCGACCAGTTGCGCACCATCGGGTGTTCCTGCGACTGGGAGCGGACGCGGTTCACGCTCGACGAGGGCCTCTCCAACGCGGTCCGCGAGGTCTTCGTCCGTCTGTACGAGAAGGACCTCATCTACCGCGGCCGTTACATCATCAACTGGTGTCCCCGCTGCCGCACCGCGCTCTCGAACGAGGAAGCGGAGCACCGGGAACTCGACGGCAAGCTCTACCGCCTCAAGTACCCTCTGGCCGCCGGCGGTCATGTGGAGGTCGCGACGACACGTCCCGAGACGATGCTCGGCGACACGGGTCTCGCGGTGTCCCCGGAGGACGATCGGTATCGGCACCTCGTCGGCCTCGAGGCCGAGTTGCCCCTCGTGGGACGGCCTCTCCCGATCGTGGCGGACGAACACGTCGATCCGGAATTCGGGTCGGGCGTGGTGAAGGTCACGCCGGCGCACGACCCGAACGACTTCGAGATCGGGCAGCGCCACGGGCTGGGAGCGCTCGATGTGATGACGGACGGCGGGGCGATGAACGACGCCGTCCCCGAGGCCTATCGGGGCCTCGACCGCTTCGAGGCGCGCCGGCGCGTTGTGGCGGATCTGGAGGCGGGAGGTTGGCTCGTGGGCGTGGAGGATCACGCGCACGCGGTCGGGCGCTGCTACCGGTGCGACACGATCGTCGAGCCGCGCCTGAGCCTCCAGTGGTTCGTGCGCATGAAGCCTCTCGCGGAACCGGGGCTTGCGGCCTACGAGAGCGGGGAACTGCGCTTCCATCCGGAGCGGTTCGGCCGCGTGTATCGCAACTGGATGGAGAACATTCGCGACTGGTGCATCAGCCGGCAGTTGTGGTGGGGACATCGGATCCCCGTCTGGTACTGCGATGCGTCGGACTGCGGAGAGATCGTCGTCTCGACGGAAAACCCGGACGATTGTCCCGCCTGCGGAGGTGACCTCCGCCAGGACGAGGATGTGCTCGATACCTGGTTCAGTTCCTGGTTGTGGCCGTTTTCGACCCTGGGCTGGCCGGAACGGACGGGGGACCTCCGATCATTCTATCCCACGGCGACGCTCGTGACGGCGCCCGAGATCCTCTTTTTCTGGGTGGCCCGCATGATCATGGCGGGCTTCGAGTTCATGGGCCAATTGCCGTTCACCGACGTCCTGCTCAACGGGACCGTCCGGGATCAGCTCGGCCGGCGCATGTCGAAATCTCTCGGGAACGGGATAGATCCTCTGGAAGTCGTTGATTTGTATGGCGCTGATGCCATGCGCTTCACGCTGGTTCGAGGATCTCCGATCGGAACCGATATCCAGCTGGACTACGAGAATCTGGAGGCCGCCTTCCGGCCGGGGCGCAACTTCGCGAACAAGATGTGGAACGCCGCCCGGTTCGCGCTGCCGCACGCGCGCCCGGAGCCCGCGGGGGACGCCCCGGAACCGACGGCGCTCGCCGACCGGTGGATCCGGAGCCGGCTTGCGCGGGTAGCGCAGGAGATGGATGCGTCCTACGAGAACTTCCGCCTGCACGAGGCGGCGGAGACCGGCCACTCGTTCGTGTGGGGAGATTTCTGCGACTGGTATCTGGAGTTGGCAAAGCGTCGGCTGACCGGGGGCGGCGAGCCGGCCGGGGAGGCGGGACGTACGCTGACGGCCGTGATGCGCGGCTGGCTGTCGCTCCTCCATCCGATCATGCCCTTCGTCACGGAGGCGATCGCTGCGAAGCTGCCGGATGCGGATGCCGCGGGGTCGCTCGTCACGGGGCCGTGGCCGATCTGTCCGGAGGCGTGGATCGATCCCGAGGCGGACGCGGCGATCGAGGCGCTTCAGGAGTTTGTCGGGGCGGTCCGCACGCTGCGTGCGGAATACGGTGTGCAGCCGGGGGCCCGGGTGCCGGTGCGGCTGATGGACGCGTCGCCGGCTCTGTCGTTCGCCCTCGCCGAGGAGGAGGATAGCATCGCGCGCCTGGCGGGGTTGGCGGGGATCGAGCGGGTTGCAGGGGTCACGACCACGGCGTCCGGCGACGGAGCGGGGGCCCACGCCGTGCTCCGCTCGGGCGGGGAACTCTTCCTCCCCTTGGCAGGTGTCATTGACCTCGACACGGAACGCGGGCGCATCCGCACGGAGATGGAACGAACGGACGGCCTGCTCGCACGGAGCCGCGGGAAGCTCGAGAACGCGGGTTTCCTCGGTAACGCGCCCGAGGAGGTCATCGCACGGGAGCGCGAGAAAGTGACATCGCTGGGAGAACAGCGGGCTCGCCTCGAAGAGAAGCTCCGATCGCTGGGGGCGGGGGTCTGACGCGCGCCGGGGCCGGTGCATCCGGGCGGGGTCCGGGAGACGTCGGGCGGTTTGTGGGTTTCGTCGCCGACGGGAGGCTCCTTTCCGGGATCATGGCCATCCTCATCACGCTGGCGTGTGCGAGGGAGATGCCTCCGCCGGGCGCGCGGCCCGATGAAATCCCTCCGTCCATTGTCCGCATCAGTCCCGCGCCGGATTCGATCGTCGTCGATTTCGACGGCGCGCTCGAAATCCGGTTCAGCGAGCCCGTGCGGATACCGAACGGGATTGCGAGGGAGATGTTCGTCAGCCCGATGGAGACGTACGAGTCGGAGGTGGGGTTCGCGGACCTGCGTCTGCGGCCGGAGGACGGGTGGCGGGACAGCGTCCTGTACTGCTTCACGATTCCGACCGACCGGATCAACGACCTCCTGCAGAACGGGATGGAAGGCCGGGTCGAGTTCTGCTTTTCCACGGGAACGGAGATCTCGGGCGCGCAGGTCGAAGGCGAGGTGATCGACGCGCTGACGGGGCAGCCGCTCGAGCAGGCGCGGGTCATCTTCTGGGCGGGACCGGATTCCATCCCCTACGGCGCGATCACGGACAGCGTCGGGAGGTTCACGGCCCGGGGTCTTCCGTCCGGCGACTACGAGGCTTTCGGGTTCGTCGACCGCAATCGCAACATGATTCCGGATCGCGAACTCGAGTCTTATGACAGCGCGTCGGTGGTGGCTTCGCCGGATACGATGACCGAGTTGCGATTCGTCCTCGTAGCGCCGGATACGACGCCTCCGCTGCTGGCTCGTGCGCTCGTCGTGGGAAGCGAGACCGTGCAACTCGAGTTCGATGACTACCTCCTCAACCCTCAACCGGAGGAACCGGCCATCACGATTCGGGACTCCGCTACGGACGAAGTTCTCGAGATCGTGGCCAGCCTCATCGGTTCGGCCGACGCGGTCACGTTTCCGTCCGACTCTGCCGCCCTGGCGGACTCCGCCGCGGCCGCGGATTCCGCGGCGGTGAGCGACACTACGGCTGTCGCAGACTCGGCAGCTGTCGCAGACTCGGCGGCTGTCGGAGACTCGGCGGCTGTCGGAGACTCCGCGGCGGTGGAAGCGGCGAGCCCGGATTCGGCGGACAACGCCGCCGCCGATTCCGTCGCGGAAGAGGATCCCATTCTTCCGTCGCGGTTCATCACGGTGCGGCTCGGGGCCGTACTGGACTCCGGGACGTACCGGGTCTCGGTTACGGGAGCGGTGAACCTGCGCCGACTCGCCGGAGGCGGCGATACGTCATTCGTGGCCGAGCCGGAGCCTCCCGCCGTCGACTCGGCCGCGGTGGCGGACCCGGCTGCCCTCACGGACTCGGCTGCCGTCACGGGGGATTCCCTGGAGGCAGCGCAGGACTCCCTGCCGGCCGCACAGGACACGCCGGGACTCCCCCCCGACACGCTGGAGACTCCACCGGACACGCTCGGGATACCGCCGGACACGCTCGGGATACCGCCGGACACGCTCGGGATACCGCCGGACACACTCGGGATACCGCCGGATACGGTGGGAGCGCCGCCGGATACGCTCGGAGCCCCGCCGGACACGCTCGGAGCCCCGCCGGACACGCTCGGAGCCCCGCCGGACACGCTCGGGGCGCCCCCGGACACCGTCGGGCGACGTGACCCGGTCGCCCCCGGAAGGCTGCGGTCCTCCGTGGTCCGGGCGAAGAGGCGACGAGAATGACGGACCCGCGCCGCCGGATCCCGTCGATGGACGCACTCCTCAGGGAACCCGATATCGTCGTCTGGATCGACCGTTACGGCCGCGAAACCGTGAAGGCGTCGCTCCGCCGGGTCCTGGATCGCGCCCGCGCGGACGTCGGCCCCGAGCGGCCGGGACCGGCCGATCTCCTTGAGGCCGCGGAACGCGATCTGGAAGGGCGATCCCGGCCCTCGCTGCGGCGGGCGCTCAACGGAACGGGCGTCGTGCTCCACACGAACCTCGGCCGGGCACCGCTTGCCGAGGCGGCGAGCCGCGCCCAGGCGGAGGCCGCCGGATACGGGAACGTGGAACTCTCCCTCGCGACGGGACGTCGCGGCTCACGGTACGACCACTGCGGCGAAATCGTGTGCGAGCTGACGGGGGCCGAGGCGGCCATCGTCGCGAACAACAACGCCGCGGCGGTGGCGCTTGTGGTGAACGAACTGGCCCGCGGTCGCGACGTGCTCGTGTCGCGCGGCGAGCTGGTCGAAATCGGAGGCACGTTCAGGATCCCCGATGTCGTCGCGCGGAGCGGTGGCCGGCTGCGTGAAGTCGGGACGACGAACCGGACGAGAATCTCCGACTATGAGGCGGCCGTCGACGAATCGACCGGTCTCATTCTCCGCGTCCATCCGTCGAACTATCGGGTCGAGGGCTTCTCGGCCCGCCCCCCGATCGAGGCCCTGGTGGCCCTCGCGCGCGAGCGCGGGATCCCGTTCGCGCACGACATCGGCTCCGGACTGCTCGATCCCGGTCTCCTGCCCGGATTCCCGGAGGGGCCCACCGCGCGGGGGTCGCTGGCCGCGGGCGTCGATCTCGCGAGCTGGAGCGGCGACAAGCTCCTCGGGGGGCCGCAGGCCGGGATCATCGCCGGCGATGGAGGGCTTATCGGGCGCCTGCGCCGGAATCCGCTCCTGCGGGCGTTTCGCGTGGACAAGACGACGCTCGCCGCCCTCGAGGCCACGTTGATGCTCTACCGCGACCCCGATCTCGCCGTCCGGAGCGTGCCGGCGCTGCGGATGCTGCGCGAGCCGGTGGACGCGGTCGAAGCACGCGCGGCGGCCGCCGGCGCTGAGGCCCCGCCGGGAAGCGGGGCGCGCCTGGACGTGATCCGGACGGAGGCCGTGGTCGGGGGGGGAGCCTTCCCCGGGTTTGCGATTCCCTCGGCCGGTTGGGCCGTGACCGGGATCGACGTCGAGCGGCTCGCGGCGGAATGCCGCGCGGGTCCTCTCCCGCTCATCGGCCGCATCGAGCGTGCGGCGTTCATCGTCGATGTGCGGACCCTGCCCGGCGGGGAGACGGCCGTGGCCGCCCAGGTCCTCACCTCGGCGCTCGCGCGCCTGGCCGATGACTGACCCCGTACGAATCGCTGTCCTCGCCTCCGGCGGCGGTTCCAACTTCCAGGCGCTCGTCGACTGCTTCCAGCGCCCGGACAATCCCGGCCGCGAGATCGCCGGCGTGGTCGCCAGCCGGGAAGGGGCTGGCGTTCTCGACCGGGCGCGCCGGGCGGGCGTGGCGTCGGCGGTCACACCCGCGACGGCGAGCAGTGAGGAGGCGGCAGCGTTTCTCGGCGACACGCTGGACGAATGGCGAAGCGACATTGTGGTTCTGGCCGGCTACATGAAGCTGGTCCCCGCGACCCTGGTACGGGCCCGGTGGGGACGGATCCTCAACATCCATCCCGCGCTGCTGCCTTCGTTCGGAGGACAGGGGATGTACGGCGGCCGCGTGCACCGCGCGGTCGTCGACTCCGGCGCGCGGATCACCGGCGCGACCGTCCACTTCGTCGACGAGGCGTATGACCGCGGCCCGATCCTGTGCCAGTGGCCCGTGCCCGTGCTCGCGGGCGATACTCCGGAGTCCGTCGCGGCACGCGTACTGAAGGTGGAGCACCGGATTCTCCCGGCGGCCGTGGAAGCCCTGGCGTCGGGGGCGGTCCGTCTTGAGGCGGACGGTCGCGTCCGTTGGGGTCGCGAGTGGTTCGAGACAGAGACATTCACCAACCGGGAAGGATGAGTGGGGATGCCGATTGCGCTCGTGAGCGTTTCGGACAAGACGGGAATCGAGGATTTCTGCGCGGGGATGATCGCGCGCGACTGGGAGATCGTGTCGACAGGCGGGACGATGCGAGTGCTGCGCGCGGCGGGGCTGGAGGTCCGCGGCGTGAGCGACCTGACCGGCCACCCTGAGATGTTGGGGGGCCGCGTGAAGACGCTGCACCCGAGGGTGCACGGCGGCATCCTGGCTCGGCGCGAGGTGGCGGATGACCTGGATCAACTCGCTGCACACGGCATGTCCACGATCGACCTCGTGGCCGTGAACCTGTACCCCTTCCGCGAGACCGTGGCGCGCGGGGACGTACCGCTCGGGGAGGCGCTGGAGCAGATCGACATCGGCGGCCCGACGATGCTGCGGGCGTCGGCCAAGAACCATCCCTCCGTGTGGCCGGTGTGCGATCCGTCCGACTACGGGCGCGTGCTCGAGGCCCTCGACGCGGGAGACGCGCCGGACACACGGGAGCTGAGACGGGAGCTGGCGGCCAAGGTGTTCGGTCACACCGCAGCTTATGACGCGGCGATCACAGGCTATCTGGCCCGGCCGGATAGGGCGGCGGATTCGCCCGAGCTGCCGGCGGCGGAGGCCGTCGCCTCGCTCGTCCGCGTGCAGTCGCTCCGCTACGGGGAGAATCCGGACCAGAGCGCCGCCTTCTTCCGCGACGGGTCCGGTCCGCCGCGGGGGATTCCGGCGCTCGCACAGCTCCACGGCCGTGAACTCTCGTTCAACAATCTTCTGGACGTGGACGGCGCCCTCACCGCGATCGCGCCGTTCGTGTCCGGGGGACGCGCCGCGTGCGCGATCCTCAAGCACTCGACGCCGTGCGGTCTTGCCGTGGGCGGATCCCCGCTGGAGGCCTACGAGAGGGCGCTCGCGTGCGATCCCGTATCGGCGTTCGGTTCGGTCATCGCCTTCACGGATCCGCTGGCGGAAGCCGTCGCGGAGGCCCTCTCCCATAACTTCGTGGAGTGCGTCGTGGCGCCCGGTTATTCGGAGGAAGCGCTCCGCCTCCTGCGGGAGAAGAAGAACATTCGGATTCTGAAGCCCGAGTCGGGGGCGGCGCTGGACGCGGGCGGTCATCTGTGGGAGGGGATCGAAGTGCGTGGCGTGCGTGGCGGGGTTCTGATGCAGGCGGCTCCCCGGCCGGCGCGGGACGTGGATCGGGAGGCCGAGGTCCCGACGGCGCGGGTCCCGAGCGACGCGGAGTGGGACGACCTCGCGTTTGCCTGGTCCGCGGTGCAGAGCGTGAAATCGAACGCGATCCTGCTTGCGCGAGACGGCGCGTCGATCGGCATCGGGGCGGGGCAGATGAGCCGCGTCGACTCGGTGGAGATCTCGATCCGCAAGGCCCGGGCGCAGGGATTCGACGTGGCGGGCGCCGTCCTCGGCTCGGATGCGTTCTTCCCCTTCCGGGACGGCATCGACGCCGCCGCGGCCGCGGGAGTGACGGCGATCGCGCAGCCCGGCGGATCGAAGCGCGATGCGGAGGTCGTCGAGGCCGCGAACGAGCATGGCATGGCGATGGTGTTCACCGGGCGTCGGCTCTTCCGCCACTGACGCAGCGCCGCGTCGGGCGAAGGGTTGCGAAACACGCCGGGCCGGAGCGGTTATACTTAGGCAGGTAACGCCGCAGCTGACGCGGCAGGCGCCCGGCGGGGGCCGGGGGCCGAACGGCAAGGGAGAATCCCCATGGCGAACATTCATATTCCGCCCGGCTGGCGGCTCAGGGAGAGCGAAGCGACGCCGGAGTCGGTGTACCTCGACAGGCGGCAGTTCGTGGCCCGAATGGGCGGGGGGGCGGTCTTCGCCGCCGCCTCGCTCGCCTGCCGACCCGGCGGCGCCGCGACCCAGCAGCGCGGTCCGCTCGACAACATCCCGGACACTCCGACCGCGGATCTCTATCCCGCAGCCGTGAACGATCCGCGCTTCACGCCCGGCGACCGTCACAAGGAGGTGTCGCCGGAGGAGATCGTGGCCACGTACAACAACTTCTACGAGTTCGGCACCGACAAGGACGGCGTGTGGCGCAACGTCGGTCCGTTCGAGGCGCGCCCGTGGGAGCTGGAGGTCACGGGCCTCGTCGACAATCCGGGGGTCTACGATCTCGTCGAACTGGAACGGGCGTTTCCGCTCGAGGAGCGCATCTACCGGCACCGCTGCGTGGAACGGTGGTCCGTCGTCGTCCCGTGGATCGGGTTCCCGCTGGCAAGGCTCCTGGAGCGGGTGCAGCCGCAGAACAACGCCCGCTATGTCGGCTTCGTGACCTTCAACCGGCCCGAGCAGGCCTTCGGACAGAAGACGCAGAGCTGGTACAAGTGGCCGTATTATGAAGGGCTGCGCATGGACGAGGCGATGAACGAACTCTCTTTCGTCGTGACGGGCATGTACGGTCATCCGCTCCAGAAGCAGAACGGCGCGCCGGTTCGCATCCATCTGCCCTGGAAGTACGGGTACAAGAGCCCGAAGAGCATCGTGCGCATCGACATCACCGACGAGGTGCCGACGACCTTCTGGAACGACCTGCAGCCGTCCGAGTACGGTTTCTATTCCAACGTGGACCCGGACGTGCCCCACCCACGCTGGTCCCAGGCGCAGGAGGAAATCGTCGGTACGGGACAGCGGGTGCCGACGCTTCCCTTCAACGGTTACGGGGAGTGGGTCGGAGAGCTGTACGGCGGCCGCGTGACGCCGGTCGGGGACGTACCGCACGCCCGCTGAGGGCCCGGAGGGCGGGCCACCTTGACCCGCCCTCCGTCCCCGGCTAGAGTCGGGCGGGCTCCGTGCGCGGGGCCCATCTGAATAGAGATTTCCTCGAAACACATATAGATACGCCCTTGAGACGACGCGCGATCGCAGCGCTCGTGCTTATTCTGGGGGTGCTCGTCAGCCAGGGCTGCGGAGGCGACTATCCGCAGTCGGCCCTGCACCCCTCGTCAGACTCGGCCACGCTCCTCGACCAGCTCTTCGACCAGATCTTCTGGTGGGCGGTCGGCGTGTTCGTCGTGGTGGCGGGGATCCTCGTCTATGTGTTCGTCCGGTTCCGCGAGCGACCCGGCGATACGCGACCAAAGCAGGTCCACGGCCACCTCTTGCTCGAAATCGGCTGGACGCTGGCCCCGGCGCTCATCCTGGTGGCCATCGCCATCCCGACGATCCGGGCCATCTTCATCATCGACCGGTCCACGCCGGATCCGGATGCGCTTGTCGTCGAGGTCATCGGCAAGCAGTGGTGGTGGGAGTTCCGCTATCCGGAACTCGGGATCGTGACGGCGAACGAAGCCCATGTGCCGCTCGGCCGCACGGTCGACCTGAGGCTGCGCTCGGCGGACGTCATGCACTCGTTCTGGGTGCCGCGTCTGGCCGGAAAGCGCGACCTCGTGCCCGGCACCGAGAACCAGCTCTGGTTCCGGCCGGATTCCGTCGGGGTCTTCCACGGACAATGCGCCGAATTCTGCGGCACCGCGCACGCCCTCATGGGCATGCGAGTGATCGTGGATGAACCCGAGGACTTCGAGCGCTGGGCCAGAGCGAATCGGGCGCCGGCTTCCACGCCCGCCGCGGCGGAGGCACGGGCGGGGCAGGGCGTGTTCATGGCGAACGCGTGCGTGAGCTGCCACGCGATTCGGGGGACGCAGGCGGCCGGGCAGTTCGGCCCGGATCTCACGCACTTCGCCAGCCGGCTCACGATCGCCTCCGGCGTGCTCGAGAACACGCCCGAAAACCTGACGCGCTGGCTGGATTCCACCCAGCACGTGAAGCCGGGCAATCCGATGCCGGAAGTCAGGCTCAGCGATGCGCAGATCCGTCAGCTCGTCGCCTACCTGGGCTCGCTCCGGTAGCGGCATGGCGATGACCGACGCGCATTCCACCGGGATCTGGAGCTGGCTGACGACCGTCGATCACAAGCGGATCGCGATCATGTACTTCGTGGTCGGCTTCGCCTTCCTGCTCATCGCCGGCGTCGAGGGACAGCTCATCCGGCTTCAGCTCGCCGCCCCGGAGCGCACCTTCCTCGACCCGGACCTGTACAACCAGCTCTTCACGATGCACGGCACGACGATGGTGTTCTTCGCCGGCATGCCGCTCGTCGTGGCATTCTTCAACTTCGTCGTGCCGCTCCAGATCGGGGCCCGCGACGTCGCCTTCCCGCGTCTGAACGCCTTTTCGTTCTGGGTCTTCCTCTTCGGCGGCCTCTTCCTGTACGCGAGCGTCCCTCTGCGAATGATGCCGGACGGAGGCTGGTTCGCCTACATGCCTCTTACGAACGCCGAGTACTCTCCGGGGCTGGGGATCGACTTCTACGTCCTCGCGCTCCTGATCTCCGGCGTCGGGTCCATCGCGGGCGGGCTGAACTTCCTCGTCACGATCCTCAACATGAGGGCGCCGGGGCTGACGTTCATGCGGATGCCGCTCTTCACCTGGATGGCGCTCATCGTCTCCGCGCTCATCCTGCTCGCCTTCCCGCCCTTCACGGTCGGCCTGATCTTCATGCTCTTCGACCGCCGCTTCGGGACGCACTTCTTCGACGCGGCGGCGGGCGCCGACCCGGTGCTCTGGCAGCACCTGTTCTGGGTGTTCGGACACCCGGAGGTCTACATCCTCATCCTGCCGGCCTTCGGTATCGTCTCGGACGTGATCCCGACGTTCTCGAGGAAGATCCTGTTCGGGTATCCGGTCGTCGTCTTCTCGGGCGTGCTCATCGCCTTCCTCGGATTCGGCGTCTGGGTCCACCACATGTTCTCGGTCGGGCTCGGGCCTGTCGTCAACGCGGTCTTCGGTGGGGCGACGATGCTGATCGCGATTCCCACGGGGATCAAGATCTTCAACTGGATCGCGACGATGTGGGGAGGGCGTCTGCGCTTCAGAACCGCGATGCTGTTCGCCGTCGGGCTCGTGGCGACGTTCACGATCGGCGGCCTGAGCGGCGTCATGCACAGTTCGCCGCCCGCGGACCTGCAGCAGACGGATACGTACTTCGTGGTGGCGCACTTCCACTACGTTCTCATCGGGGGCACGGTCTTCGGCCTCTTCTGCGGCTTCTACCACTGGTTCCCCAAGGCGACGGGGCGGATGCTCCACGAGGGGCTGGGGAAGGCCCACTTCTGGCTGGCCTTCATCGCGCTGAACGTGACCTTCTTTCCGATGCACTTCGCGGGGCTCCTCGGGATGCCGAGGCGCACCTACACGTATGCGGAGGGGCTGGGGCTGGATGTCTTCAACCTGATCTCGACGATCGGCGCGTTCATCTTCACGCTCTCCTTCGTGCCGATGGTCTGGAATCTGTGGCGGACCTGGCGCCGTGGAGAGCCGGCGGGCCACAACCCGTGGGACGCGTCGACCCTCGAATGGACGACGGCCTCGCCGCCGCCGCACTACAATTTCGCCGTGATCCCCGAGGTCGACCGGCGGGATCCTCTCTGGCACCCCTACGTGGAGCCCGAGTCCCGCGTGGTGGGAGATGAACCCGGGGGTGTCGTGCCGCGGCAGCAGCCGGACGAGCCTCCGGAGCCGGTGGTGATGCCGAATCCGTCGTACTGGCCACTCGTGCTCGCCGTGGGGATGCTCCTCATGACGGTCGGCGGCCTCGGGTCGCTGGGGCTCACCCTTTTCGGCCTGCTCGTCACCGCGGTCGGACTCTTCGCGTGGGCCTTCGAGCCTCCGTTCGGCCAGGAGTCGCACTGATGGAGGGGCCGACGTCGACGGGGATCCCGAACCGCAAGCTCGCGATGTGGACCTTCATCGGCTCCGAGTGCATGCTCTTCGGCACGCTGATCGCGACGTACATGATCTACCGCGGCCGGAATCTCGTGCCGCCCTATCCACACGATCTGCTCAACATCCCGTTCATCACGGTCACGACCTTCGTGCTCCTGATGAGCAGCCTCATGATGGTGCTCGCGCTGGCGGCGGTGCAGAAGAACGACGTGCGGGCGACGAAGCTGTGGCTGGGCCTGACGGCGCTCTTCGGCCTCATATTCCTCGGCGGGCAGTACTACGAGTTCAGCCACTTCGTGCACGAGGGCCTGCCGTTGTCGAGGAACCTCTTCTCGTCGACCTTCTTCGTCCTTACGGGGACGCACGGAGCCCACGTCGCGGGGGGCGTGGTCTGGCTGAGCACGCTCTTCGTGCGGGCGGCGAACGGCAAGCTCGACGCCCGCCAGGCGGAGACGGTGGAAATCGCCGGCCTCTACTGGCACTTCGTGGACGCCGTGTGGATTATCCTCTTCACCCTCATCTACCTGCTGGTGTGAGGCACACGTGAACCGCCACTCCGCCGAATCGCACCCGAGTACGCGCCTCTACGTCGCCGTCGCGGCGATTCTCGCCGCCCTGACGGCGCTTGAGGTGATGGTGTTCTACATCGAGGCGCTCGCGCCCGTGCTCGTCGCGATCCTGCTCGTGATGATGGCGGCGAAGTTCGCGCTCGTCGCGATGTTCTTCATGCACCTGAAGTCCGACGGTCCGGTCCTGACGGCCATCTTCGCCTGGGGCATCTTCATCGCCACGGCCATCATCGTCGGTCTGCTGGCGATCTTCGGAAAGTTCGGCGCCTAGTGTGGTGTCGGTCCCGCGCTCCGGCGGGCTGTCAGCGGGCCGGGGTCGCGGAGAGCGCGTAGAGGAAGAGGTTCACGCCCATCTGCATGGCCGCTTCGCGCACGTCCGGCGCGTCTCCGTGCACCCCCTCGTCCTCCCATCCATCGCCGAGGTCCGACTCGAAGCTGTAGAAGACGGCGAGCCGGCCATCGAGGAAGATCCCGAACCCCTGGGCGGGGTTCCCGTCGTGCTCGTGGACCTTGGGCAGGCCGTCCGGCAGTTCGTAGAAGATCCGGTAGACGCTGTTATCGAGCGGCACCTCGGCGAGGGGGAAGTCCGGGAAGAGGCGGGCGATCTCCCGGCGAAACGATTCGTCCAGCCCGTAGTTGTCGTCCACGTGCAGAAAGCCGCCCCCGTACAGGTAGGCGCGCAGGCGTTCGATCTCGAGCGCGCTGAAGGACATGTTGCCGTGTCCCGTCGCGTACAGGTACGGATGGTCGGCGAGGTCGGGATCCGCCGCCCCCACCTCCTCGGGCCGGTCGGCCACGGGAATGCCGGTCCGCAGTTCGATCTGTTCGAGGAGGTTGTCGAGGCTCGATGGATTCGCGTACCAGTCGCCCCCTCCATCGTAGCGGAGGCGCGCGACCGTCGGTGGCTCCGTCGGCCGCGACCCGCCCAAGGGCTGCCCGGCGAGACTCGGACAGGAGCCGAGCGTGGCCAGCGCGGCAGCGGCGACCGTGACGAAGCCGAGCACCATCTGCGGCGTGCGGTCGCCGCGCCGCTGCGTCGCGCGGCAGTGCGGACACGTGCGCGTCGCGTCCGGAACGCTGCACTTGCAGCGGCGACAGGGCTTCATGCGAGGCCCCCGGCCTCGGCGCGGCTGCCGCAGACTGAAGCCGGCAGCCCGTTACCTGGGTTCATGGTGTACCTCGGTCGCATGCAGCGGCGCCCTCGTCGCGTCGTGTCACACCGTGTCTCGCCGTCCCGGGCGCAGGCGCGGGGCGACGACAGGCAGGTAGATTATCGGTTCGCGCGTCCCGGGGCGAAGGCTTAGGATGTGCCGCGCGACGGGCCGCTTTCCGGCCTGCCGGACCACGAGGACCTGGACGATGCGTCGATACTCGGCCTACGACCCCCCTGAGTACGTTTCCTGGCAGCCGGACCCCGAACTCCTCGAGGAGTACCGCGCGCGCATCCGCGAGGACGCCGCCCGCGAGCGGGAAATCGCCGCGCTGCCTCCCGAGGCGCATATGGCGCTGTATCGGGGACTGCTCCGCTTCCGCCTCAGTGACATCGCGCTCACCAGGTGGGTGAAGCAGGGAGTGATCTCGAAGGCCTGGCTCGGGACGGGCGAGGAAGCCGTGACGGTGGGAGCGGTGAACGCGCTCGACCGCCGCGGCTCCGAGGGCGATATCGTGGGCCCCATGATCCGCAACCAGGGTGCGAACCACGAGATGGGCATGCCGATGGCGGAGGTGTTCCGCACCTACCTCGGGACGGCGGACGCTCCCGCGGGGGGACGGGACCTGCACCTGGGAGACCTGCGCTATGGCGTGTGTCCGCCCATCAGCATGGTCGCGACGCTGTCGACCGTCATGAACGGGTTTGCCCTCGCTTTCCGGATCCGCGGAGAACCGCGGGTGGCGCTGACCTGGGTGGGGGACGGCGCGACGAAACACGGCGAGGCGCACGAGGCGTTCGCCTTCGCGGCGTCACTCCAGCTGCCCATCGTCTTCATCATCCAGAACAACCAGGTGGCGTTGGGCACGCGGCTGGAGCAGCACCACGTGCGGCCCGACTTCTCGGACTGGGGCGCGGCGTACGGCATCCCTTCCGAATCGGTCGACGGGAACCACGTGCTCGAGGTCTACGCGGCGACGCGTGTGGCCGCCGAGCGCTGCCGGCGGGGGGAAGGTCCGCAGTTCATCGAGGCACGCACCTTCCGCATGGGAGGTCACGCGACGCACGACGTGCGCGAGGCCCGGGCCACGTTTTCTCCCGAGCTCTTCCAATACTGGGGGCGGCGCGACCCGATCGGGCTCTATGAGGAGTACCTGGCGGGGATCGACCTCGGGGTCTCCGGGGAGGGTGACCTGCGAACCCGTAACCTGCGCAGGCTCGAATCGGTGGAGCGGGAAGTCGAGACGGAGATCGAGCAGGCCGCGAGCGAAGCGTTGGTGAGCCGCGAGAGGGCGGCTCCGCGCGGCGAAACCGTGACGCTCGGCGTGTACGGCGAGGCGTCGGCATGACGGCCGGGGGCGCGCGTCCGCAGCGGTCGGGCCGGATGGAGGGGGCGGTGTGGACGTTGTATGACGCCGGCCGGGCGCCGTCGGGCCTGGGTCTCGGCTACTTCGTGTGCGACGATTCCCGGATGGAGGACCGCAGGGCGGCGCTTCCCGCGGGACTTGTTCTCCCGGATCTGGACGATGAGACATTCCGCGCGTTGTGGGAGGCGGGCCGCGGGCTCACGCCCACCGAGCGCCGGGTCGTCGACGGAAGCGGAGCGATCTGGCTCGCGCAGAGCGTGGGACCGGTCTGGGCCGAGGGAGGTGTCGCGGCCGGTACGGTGGGCGTCCGGCTGCGCTGCATCAGCGCCGACGGCCCCGTGGTGGAGTTGAACGGCGCCACGCTCTCGGGGATGTCGGATGCGGATCTGATCGCGCGCGTCAGCGCCGCCGAAGGAGTCGCGCCATCCTCCGACTGACGTTTCTCGGAACGGCTTCCTCGCGACCCACCGTGTCGCGGAACGTTTCGTCGCTCGCCCTGAAGCGCGAGGGGCGGTTGTTTCTCCTCGACTGCGGCGAGGGGACGCAACGGCAGATGATGCGGTACGGGGTGGGCTTTTCCCTCGACGATATCCTCATCACGCACCTCCACTCCGACCACTACCTCGGGTTGGCGGGTCTGCTCCGTACGATGAGCCTTCAGGGGCGCGAGCAGCCGCTCCGGATCTGGGCGCCGCCCGGCGCGGGCGAGACGCTCCGGGCGCTTCGGGACCTGGGAGGGGATCGTCTGGCGTTCGACGCGTCGGTGCACGAACTACAGGCGGGCGAGGCGGTCGAAGGGGAGGGCTTTCGGGTAGAGGCGTTCGCGACCGAGCATACGCGGCGTTCGCTCGGATACGCTCTCATCGAGGACGCTCGCCCGGGGAGGTTCGATGTTGCGGCGGCCCTCGCACTGGGGGTTCCGGAAGGCCCGCTCTTCGGCCGGCTCCATCGCGGGGAGAGCGTGGATCTCGAGGACGGTCGCCGCGTCGCCCCCGCAGAGCTGGTGGGTCCTCCACGGGCGGGGAGGAAGGTCGTGTACACGGGCGACACGTGCCCCTCCCGCGAGACCGTCCGCATCTCGCGCGGCGCGGACCTTCTCGTACACGAGGCGACGTTCACGGAGCATGAATCGGGTCGGGCGCGGGAAACGGGCCACTCCACGGCCGCGGGCGCGGCCCGGATCGCGCGCGAAGCGGGCGTGCGGAGGCTCGTTCTCACGCACGTCAGCGCCCGCTACGCCGAGCGGCCGGCACAACTGCTCGAGGAGGCGCGTACCGTCTTCCCGAGGGCCGAACTCGCGCGCGATGGCTGGTCCACCAGCGTCCCCTTCGGCGATGTCGGGCCGGGAGATCCCGACCCTTGATCCACGTGCGCGTACCCGGGGACAAGTCGATCTCCCACCGGGCCGCGCTTATCGCGCCGCTCGCCTCTTCCGGTTCCGTGGTTGGGGGCCTGTCCGACGGCGCCGACGTCCGGGCCAGCATCGGGGCGATGCAGCAATTGGGCGCCTCCATGGAGTGTGTGGAGGAAGAGGGCGGTCTCACGATCCATTGCGCGGGCGGCGGGCTGAACGCCGCCTCGGCAGTCCGGCTCGATTGCGGCAACAGCGGGACGACCGCCCGGTTGCTGGCCGGCATCCTGGCCGGTTCCGGCGCGGCGGCAGTCCTCGACGGCGATCCATCGCTGCGCGGTCGCCCCATGCGCCGTGTGATCTATCCGCTACAGGCGATGGGGGCCCGGATCGAGTACGAAGCGGAGCCGGAACGGCTTCCCGTGCGGCTCCGGGGGCGGGCCACGGGGGCGCTGAGGACGCTGCGTCACCGCGGCCGGGTCGCAAGCGCCCAGGTCAAGTCGGCCGTGCTGCTGGCCGGCGTGCTGGCCCGCGTGCGGGTTGAAATCAGCGAACCCGCCCTCTCGCGGGACCACACCGAGCGCATGCTGGACGCGATGGGTGTACCGCTCGCGTTCGATCCCGAGCGGGTCGGGGCGGGAGCGGTGAGTTTCGATCCGACCGGCTGGGATGGTGCGCTCAAGGGTCTCTCCACGACGGTGCCCGGGGATCCTTCTTCGGCCGCGTTCCTGATCGGCGCCTCCCTGCTCGGCGGTCGAGCCGTGAGGGTGGAGGATGTGGCGGCCAACCCCGGGCGCACCGGTTTTCTCTCCGTGCTTGATGAGATGGGGGCCGGCGTCGAGCGGGACCCCGCGCCGCCCGAGGCCGGGGAACCGCGCGAGACCTGGACCGTACGCCCCCCGGATGGCCTGCGGGCGTTCTCGATCGGGGGCGATACGATCCCTCTCGTGATCGACGAGATTCCGCTCCTCGCCGTCCTCGCTGCCCGGGCGCGGGGCCGCTCCGAGATTCGCGATGCCGCCGAACTGCGGGTGAAGGAAAGCGACCGCTTGGCCGTGCTCGCCCGGACGCTCGAGAAGCTCGGTGTCGTAGTGGAGGAGCGGCCCGATGGACTCACGATCCAGGGCCGAACCGGACGGTTGAGCGGTGCTGTCGAAACGCGGGGCGACCACCGGATCGCCATGGCGTTCGGGGTTCTCGATGCAGCGGGGGACGCGGACCTGCGAATCGACGATCGCGCGTGCGCGGCCGTTTCGTTCCCGGGTTTCTGGGAGGCACTGGAGCCCTTCGCTCGCCGTTCACGCCGAGAGTCCCCTTCGCGAACGGGGCGCGTGATCGCCGTGGATGGCCCCGCCGCTTCCGGCAAGAGCAGCACGGCCCTCAGGGTGGCCCGCCGGCTCGGCTTCGTACATGTGAACTCCGGGCTTCTGTACCGTGCGATCACCTGGTGGGCCCTCGATGCGGGCGTCGCGGAGGACGAGCCGTCCATTGAGGCCGCGGTGCCGGAATTGGACCTCGATCTCGTCCCCGCGCACGACGGATTCGACGTATGCGTCGGGGGAGCCCGACCCGGCCGCGACCTCGAATCGCCCGAAGTGACGGCGCGGGTGTCGGCCGTTTCCGCGCTTCCCGCGGTGCGCGAGGTCGTGTTGGAGCGGCTGCGCCAGGCCGGCCGCCGCCATGAGATCGTCTGCGACGGACGCGACATCGGCACGGTCGTCTTTCCCCATGCGGATCTCAAGGTCTTCCTGGTGGCGGAAGCTCGCGAGAGAGCCCGTCGTCGATTGCGTCAGCGCGCCGTTCCCTTCACCGAGGAAGACGTCGAGCGCGAGGCGGAGCGTCTCGAGGTCCGGGACCGACGGGATCGTTCGCGCCCGTTGTCGCCTCTCGAGCGCGCTCCCGACGCCATCGAGATCGACACGACCGCCATGACCCCGGACGAAGTCGTGGACGCGATCATCGAACGCGCGGCCTCCGCTTTCCGTTGACGCTTCCGCAGCCTGAATCTAGTTTAGCTTACTGTTCGAGGATCGTGGCGGAAAAAGTGGCGCTCCGCCCCGGATCCTGTGGATACCCGATACCAGGGATCGGCCGGCGGCTGGGCGGAGGTTGGAGAAGCTCGGTTGGGGTCGATTCTTTTTTGCCACGAGGCCCGGCGGGACGCACCCTTGGCCCCGCGCGGGAATCTGATTCCCTATGCCCGACGACACGACCCCTCAGACCGACACCACCGAGACCACGGATGCGGTGACGGAGCTGGATGGCGCCGCGCAGGAAGACGTGGACGTCGCCGTCGCGACTCCCGCGGCCTTCGAACCCAGCCCCATCGATCTCGACCTCGACGCGGACCCCCGGGATGACTCCCAGCACGATCAGGCGGAGTACGCCGAACTCTACGCGCTCTACGAGGACACTCTCAGTCGCATCACCGAAGGCGAAATCGTCTCGGCGCAGGTGATCGGAAAGACCGAGACGGACATCATCCTCGATGTCGGCTTCAAGTCCGAAGGCGCCGTCCCGCTCGACGAGTTCGCGGATCCGGACGAAGTTGAGATGGGCGATTCCGTCGATGTCCTCCTCGAGAGCCTCGAGGATGAGGAAGGCGTCGTCGTCCTCTCGAAGAAGAAGGCCGATTTCCTCCGCGTGTGGGAGAAGATCAAGGACGCCTTCGACAACGATCGTCCCGTGGAGGGACGTATCAAGCGGAAGATCAAGGGCGGCGTTACGGTTGACCTCATGGGGGTCGACGCCTTCCTCCCCGGATCCCAGATCGCGCTTCGGCGGGTGCCGAATGTGGACGACCTTCTGGGCGACGAGTACGACTTCAAGATCCTCAAGCTCAACAAGCGCCGCCGGAACATCGTCGTGAGCCGTCGCGTCCTCCTCGAGGAGGAGCGGGCAGGGAAGCGCGAGGAACTCAAGAAGGAGCTCTCGGTCGGCGACGTGCGCGCCGGAGTCGTCAAGAACATCACGGACTTCGGAGCCTTCATCGACCTCGGCGGGATGGACGGCCTGCTCCACATCACGGACATGTCGTGGGGCCGCATCGGCCATCCCTCCGAAGTCTGCGACATCGGCCAGACGCTCGAGATCAAGATCCTCGACATCGACTGGGACCGGGAACGCATATCGCTCGGCCTCAAGCAGCTGCAGGAATACCCCTGGAAGAACGTGGCCGAGAAGTATCCTGTCGGGACGCGTGTCCTGGGCCGGGTCGTCTCGATCACCAACTACGGCGCCTTCGTCGAACTCGAGCGCGGCATCGAGGGTCTGGTCCACATCTCGGAGATGTCGTGGACCCGCAACGTTCGGCATCCCTCCCAGCTGGTCGGCATCAACGACAAGGTCGAATGCGTAGTGCTGCGGGTGGATGAGGAAGCGCAGAAGATCTCGCTCGGGATGAAGCAGGTGGAGGAGGATCCGTGGCTCGCGCTCCCCGCACAGTACCCGCCGGGAACGAAGATCCGCGGGTTGGTTCGCAACCTCACTTCCTTCGGCGCGTTCGTGGAGGTCGAGGCGGGCATCGACGGTCTTGTCCATATCTCCGACATGAGCTGGACGCGGAGGGTGCAGCACCCGGCCGAGGTGCTCCGGAAGGGAGAGGAGGTCGACGTCGTCGTTCTTTCGATCGATCCCGACCAGAAGCGGATCTCCCTCGGACTGAAGCAGGTGCAGGAAGATCCGTGGTATCAGCTCGCGCAGGCGTACCAGCCGGGCCGGGAAGTGGCGGGCTCGATCACGCGGTTGCTCGAGAAGGGGGTCGTCGTGGATCTCGGGAGCGACCTTGAAGGGTTCGTACCGGTCTCTCAACTGGGTCTGGAAGGGCCGGTCACCGAGCCCGGCGACCATTTCGACGACGGGCATCAGCTGGATCTGCGCGTACTCGAGACCGATCCGATCAACCGCCGCATCGTTCTCGCCGTCGTCGACGCGCCCGAAGTCCCGTACGAGGCCGAGGAAGTCGAGTACGAGAACATGGCGGCGTCGAAGTCGGGTTCCGCGGCGGATGACACGGACGAGGAGGAGCAGTCCGATTCCGGTGGTGAGGCAGGGGAGTAGCCCCTTCCACGCGCGGCGAAGAGCAGCGCGGCGGCGCGCAGCCCTCGGCTGCAGCGCGGTACTGGTCGCGGCCGCGGGCTGTGCGCTCATCGCGGGCGGTCCCCCCGCCGAGAGAGCCGCCCCGAGCACGGTGGATCGGGAAGGAGCGGCGGCCGTGCTCCGCCTCGCCGAATCCGACTACGAGCGGGGGCGCTTCGCCGCGGCCGCGTCGCGGGCGGATTCGCTGAATGCCGCCTGGCGCGACATCGAAGCTCTCCGACCCCTCGCGGATCGCGCGCTTTCCGTGGCGGGCCGGGCGCTCGAAGCCCAGGGGCTCCCCGGCGCTGCGGCGGATCGCTACGGCGCGCTTCTCGCCCGCGCGCCCGCGGCCCCCCTGAGGATGGCGACGGTCGAGCGGCTGGTTCGGGTCCTTTCGGACACGGGCCGCGAAGCCGAGGCGGTCGCCGCGATCCTCTCGACCCCGCAGGCGCTCGACACGATTGGCCCGGACAACCTGCGCCGGTTGACCTCGGCCCTCACGCTGCAGGAATTGCGCCTTCTGACGGAGACCTCCTCCCCGGAGACGGCCGCGGCGGCGATCGTCCATGTGCAACTCGCACGCCTTCTCATTGTCGACAGGGAGGGAGACGAGGCGAGGCGCCTGGCCGCTCGTATCCTGGAGGGGCGGCCTGCCGAACCGGAGAGGGTTACGGCAGAGATGATCGCCGGGGCGGAAACGGATCTCGGCAGCGGCATCGCGCGGATCGGCGCGATCCTGCCGCTCACGGGCGACCTCGCGGAGGTGGGAGAAGTGCTGCGCGAGGGGATCGAACTTGCGGTCGAGCGATACCGCAGCGACGACCCCGCCGGCTTCGAGGTCGAACTCATCGTTCTCGACGACGAGTCGGATCCGGAGAACACGGCCGATCTTGTACGGTCGCTTGAAGGACGGGACGCCATTGCGATCGTGGGCCCTCTCCGCTCCGAGTCTTTCGCGGCGGCTTCCCGGGCCCGCCGGAACCCGAGGCTTCCGATCATCAGCCCCACCGCGACGGAAGTGCTGAGGCCGGGGGCGGCGAGCTACACCCTCTACGATGCGGCTACACGCGCCTCGGATGTGGCGCAGGAACTGGCACGCTGGACGCTCGAGGAACTGGGGCTCCGCCGGGTGGCCGTGCTGGAGCCGGCCGGAGTCGGCCTGAGAGGCGCCGTCAATGCGTTCACACGCACTCTGCGGGAGAACGGGGGGCAACTCGTGGGGCACGAGCGCTATGACCCCGCGCTCACGACCTTCCAGGAGCCCATCGAAGCGCTCGCAGCCACCGAGCCCGATGTCGTGTTTGCGCCCGCGGCGTCCGCGTCCGCCGTCCTCGCCGTCGCGCCTCAGCTCTTCTATTACGGGTTGTATAACGTGATCGTGATGGGGAGCGAGGCCTGGGCCGAACCGGCCGCCCTCCGCCGCCTCGAGCGCTTCGCGACGGACCATCGCGTGGTCGGCCTCACGACGGACCGCGTCAGCCCCGGAACTCCGTGGCAGCGATTTGTGGCGGATTATGAGAGAAGATATCGGAAGACATTGCGGGACAACGTCATGCCGGCGCTCGCACACGATGCGACGCTTCTGATTCTGTCCGCTCTCGATGGCGCGAGACTGCCGATTCCGGCGGCGCTCACGGCGTACCTCGAGTCGGGGCCGGAAATCGAGGGAGTGACGGGCCGTCTGCGCCCCGAAGCCGGGCGATCCGTCGTGCGGCGCGCCACCGAGGTCCGCATGCTGGTGGAGGGGACGCCGGTGGCGGCGGACCGCGAGGTTCTGCTTACCTGGCTGGAAGAAGTGCGCGCGGCGCCGTCCCCCTTTGCGCCGCGCGACACCCTGCGCGCGGACACCCTGCGCGCGGATACGCTCCGCCGCGTGCAGACCCGATGACGACCCGATGACGACCGGATGAGCATGCGCGAGAAGCTGTCCGAACTTGAGGCTCGATCCGGGCGCGTCGCCCGCGGAGACCCGGAGCGGCTCGCCCGCCAGCACGCGCGCGGCAAGCTGGGCGCCCGGGAACGACTCGAGATCCTCCTCGATGAGGGGAGCTTCGTCGAATTCGATCGCTTCGTCGAGCACCGCTGTACGGACTTCGGTCTCGAAGACCGGCGCATCCCCGGCGACGGCGTCATCACCGGCTACGGGCGCATCGACGGACGAATCGTCTACGTATTCAGCCAGGACTTCACGGTCTTCGGGGGCTCCCTCTCGGAAACACATGCCGGGAAGATCGTCAAGGTGCTGGATCTCGCGACGCGGAATGGCGCTCCCTTCATCGGGATCAACGATTCGGGAGGCGCGCGGATCCAGGAAGGCGTCGCCTCTCTCGGGGGATACGCGGACATCTTCCTTCGAAACACGCTGGCGTCAGGGGTGATCCCGCAACTGAGCGCGATCCTCGGGCCGTGTTCGGGCGGGGCCGTCTACAGCCCCGCCATCACGGACTTCGTGTTCATGGTGGACGGAGTGAGCCACATGTTCATCACCGGCCCCGGCGTCGTGAAGACGGTAACCCACGAGGACGTGACGTTCGACGAACTGGGCGGCGCGGGCGTGCACGCGAGCCGGTCCGGCGTGGCGCACTTCCGTTCGGCGAGCGAGATCGAGGCCCTTCAGGCCATACGCCGCCTCCTTTCCTACCTGCCCTCGAACAATCAGGAAAAGCCACTCTGGCGCGAGACGGCGGATCCGGCCGACCGCGAGGACGAGGACCTCCTCGAGATCGTGCCGGACGACCCCAAGCTTCCGTACGACATGCTGGACATCATCGGCCGGGTCGTCGACAGCGACAGCCTGCTGGAGGTCCACGCCGACTACGCCCGCAACATCATCACTGCTTTCGCCCGGCTCGGCGGTCACGCCGTGGGCATTGTGGGCAACCAGCCGGCGGTCCTCGCCGGCGTCCTGGACAGCGATGCGAGCATCAAGGCTGCGCGTTTCGTGCGCTTCTGCGATGCATTCAACGTTCCGCTGGTCACGTTCGAGGATGTGCCCGGCTTTCTCCCGGGCCTGAGGGAAGAGCACGAGGGCATCATCCGAAACGGCGCAAAACTCCTCTTCGCCTACTGTGAAGCGACCGTGCCGAAGCTCACGGTCATCACGCGCAAGGCGTACGGCGGCGCGTACGACGTCATGTCGTCCAAGCACATCCGGGGCGACCTCAACCTCGCGTGGCCGACGGCGGAGATCGCAGTGATGGGCGCAAAGGGTGCGGTGGAAGTCCTCTTCCGGCGCGAGATCGCGGCAGCCGAGGACCCGGCGGCGCGCACGGCCGAACTCGAGGCGGAATATCGGGCGAAGTTCGCCAACCCCTGGCTTGCCGCCGAGCGCGGGTTCATCGACGACGTGATCGACCCGCGCGAGACGCGCCCGCGCCTCGTGTCGGGACTCGAAGCGATGGCCGAAAAGCGCGATCGAAACCCGCCCAAAAAGCACGGCAACATCCCGTTGTGATCCCCTCCGAGGCCGGATGTTCGACAAGGTTCTGATCGCAAACCGCGGCGAGATCGCGGTCAGGGTCATCCGTGCCTGCCACGTGGAAGGCCTGAAGACGGTCGCCGTCTACTCCGATGCGGACCGCCGGGCTCCCCACGTCCTTCTCGCGGGCGAGGCGATCCGGATCGGGGCAGCAGCCGCCGCCGAGAGCTACCTGTCGATCGAGAGGCTCCTCGCCGCCGCGAAGGCGACGGGTGCGGGCGCGGTGCACCCGGGGTACGGTTTCCTCGCCGAGAATGCCGGTTTCGCCCGCGCCGTCGAGGCTGCCGGGCTGGTGTTCATCGGACCGCCGGCCGAGGCGATCGAGATCATGGGCGACAAGACGCGGGCCCGCGCGCGGATGATGCGGGCCGGAGTTCCCGTGATCCCCGGCAGCGAGCCGCTGGCATCGGCGCGGGAGGCCGTGCACGAGTCCGCGGAGATCGGATTTCCCGTCCTCCTGAAGGCGGCGGCGGGCGGCGGCGGCAAAGGGATGCACGTCGCCTCGGACCCGGAGGAGGTCGCCGCGGCATACGGGCGGGCGACACGTGAAGCGCGGAACGCATTCGGTGACGGACGCGTGTTCGTGGAGCGCTTCCTGCGCTCCCCCCGACACATCGAGGTCCAGGTGCTTGCCGATGACGAACGGACCGTGGACTTCGGGGAACGGGAGTGCTCGATCCAGCGGAGACACCAGAAACTGGTCGAGGAAGCGCCATCGGAGGCGATCGACGACGGACTCCGCCGACGGATGGCGGCGGTCGCCGTGCGAGCAGCCGAGGCGGTCGGCTACCGCGGCGCGGGCACCGTCGAGTTTCTGGTCGAGGGGGGCGAGTTTTTCTTCCTCGAGATGAACACGCGCATCCAGGTCGAGCACCCGGTGACGGAGCTTGTCACGGGCGTGGACCTGGTCCGTCAGCAATTGCACGTGGCCCGGGGTCTTCCCCTGCTCGGCGGTGAGACACCGCCCGTCGCGCGCGGGCACGCGATCGAATGCCGGATCAACGCGGAGGATCCTGCCGCCGGCTTCCTCCCTTCCACGGGCCGAATCGACCGCCTCGAAGTCCCGACGGGGCCGGGCGTGCGCTGGGACGGGGGGATTCGGGACGGGTCGGAAGTCGGCCTGCACTACGACTCGCTGCTGGGCAAGCTGGTCGTGCACGCCTCCGATCGGGAAGCCGCGATCCGGCGCATGCGGTCCGCGCTCGAAGGGCTCGTCATCGGTGGCGTCGAGACGACGATCCCCTGGCACCTCGCGGTCATGGACGAACCCGACTACAGGGCGAACGAGCTCTCCATCAGGTACGTGGAGGAACACCCCGGGCTTGGAGAGACCCCGGATGCCGGGCTGCTCGATGTGGCCATGGCGACCGCCGTGTTCCTCGCCGACCGGGACCGGCCCCGGGTCGTGTCCGATGGCGGGCGGCGGTCCCCCGACCGAGGGAATGGACTGTCCGCATGGATGCGGGCGGGACGGGAGTGGTGAAGTTGTCGTGAAGTACCACGTCGATGCAGGTGGTGGAAGTTACGAGGTCGAACTCCGGGCCTCCGGGCTGCGCCTGAACGGTGCCGAGCGGGAGGCCGGGTTCGCGTGGTTGGGGGAGGGCGAAGCGCAGCTCACGCTGGATGGAGCGAATCATCGCGTGTTCACTCGCCGGACGGCGCGGGGGTGGCGGCTGACCGTGCGCGGCCGGACGTTCGACGTCACGGTGGAGGACGAACGCACGCGGACCCTTCGCGAACTGGCGGATCGCAGCGCCGGGAGTCGCGGACCGCGAGAGTTGCGCGCGCCGATGCCGGGGCTGGTCACGCGGGTCCTGGCGGAAACCGGGCAGCGCGTGAACGCCGGCGATGGACTGGTCGTGATCGAAGCCATGAAGATGGAGAACGAATTGCGCGCCGGGGAGCCGGGAACCGTGGCTGGAGTCGCGGTCAGATCCGGCGATGTGGTGGATCGCGATCAGGTGCTCGTGACGCTTGAAGCGGAGACCTCGTGAGCGAGCGGCGTCCGCACTTTGCCACGACGAGCGGAAACGAGGTCGACCCCGTCTACGGCGCTGCAGACGCGAGTCCGGATCCCTCGCGTCCCGGCGAATTCCCCTACACGCGCGGCGTTTACCCGACGATGTATCGGGGGCGGCTGTGGACGATGCGGCAGTACGCCGGCTTCGGAACTGCCGCGGAGACGAACGCGCGCTTCCGCTACCTGCTGGAATCCGGGCAGACGGGCCTCTCCGTCGCATTCGACCTTCCGACCCAGATGGGGTACGACTCCGACGATTCAAGGGTGCGCGGGGAAGTCGGCCGGGTCGGCGTCGCGATCGATTCGATCGAGGACATGCATCGCCTGTTCGAGGAGATCCCGCTGGAGCGCGTCTCGACGGCCATGACGATCAACGCCACCGCGCCCGTGCTGCTCGCGATGTACGCGGGTGTGGCCCAGGAGCGGGGTATCGATCCGGCGGTGCTCCGCGGCACCGTGCAGAACGATGTGCTGAAGGAGTTCATCGCGCGGGGGACCTACATCTACCCGGTCGAGCCCAGCGTTCGATTCGTGACCGACGTGTTCGATTTCTGCGCCGGCGAAATGCCGCGCTGGCGCTCGATTTCCATCAGCGGATATCACATTCGCGAGGCCGGCGCGACTGCGGCCCAGGAGCTGGCCTTCACGATCGCCAACGGCCTCGAGTATGTGCGGCGCGCCGTCGATCGGGGCCTGGTAATAGACGACTTCGCTCCGGGGCTCAGCTTTTTCTTCTCGGCCGACCGGCTCTTCTTCGAGGAGGTGGCCAAGTTCCGCGCCGCCCGCCGCATGTGGGCCCGGCTCATGCGAGACCGTTTCGGAGCGGCGGCGGAATGCTGCCGCCTGAAGTTCCACACGCAGACCTCCGGGGCCGCGCTCACGGCCCAGCAGCCGCTGAACAACGTGGTGCGCGTCGCGATTCAGGCCCTCTCCGCCGTCTTCGGGGGGACGCAGTCGCTGCACACGAACAGCTACGATGAAGCGCTCTCGCTCCCCGGCGCGGACGCAGCCCGCCTCGCGCTCCGCACGCAGCAGGTCCTGGCCGCGGAGACGGGCGTCGCGGACACGGTCGACCCGCTGGGAGGTTCCCACTTCGTCGAGTCGCTCACGGACGACCTCGAGGCGCGGGCCCGGGAATATCTCGCGCGCATCGACGAACTGGGCGGCCCCGTGCAGGCCATCGAGTACATGAGGGAGGAGATCCACCTCGCCGCCCGCCGGCATCAGGAGGCGATCGAGAGCGGCGAACTCGAGGTCGTCGGCGTGAACGTGCACCAGGACGCGGCGCCGGTCGAGATGCCCAAGGCACCGGATTTCGCTCGTCTCGCCGATGAACAGCGCCAGAGGTTGGGGCGACTCAGAGCCGAGCGGGATGGCGCGGAGGTGGAAGCGTCGCTGGCGCGGATCCGGCGAGCGGCCGCCGGAGATGCTAACCTCCTGCCCGTTCTGATCGAAGCTGTCAGACGCCGGGTCACCCTGGGCGAGATCAGCCACGCGCTTCGCGACGTGTGGGGAGAATACCGCCCCGGCTGAGGCCGCGCCGTTTCACGTTCGATATCAGGTGAATGCGTGCCAACGTACGAATACAGATGTCGCGATTGTCGACACGGGTTCGAGCGGTTCCAGCGCATGTCGGACGCGCCGGTCCGCCTCTGCCCGTCGTGCGGGGAGGAGCACGTCCAACGGCTCATCTCGACCGGAGGCGGGATCGTCTTCAAGGGTTCGGGCTTCTACGCCACCGACTACCGGGATTCGGAGAGCGGGGGCGCGAAGACCCGCGCGAAGGAGGCGTCCGGTGATGCGGCGTCCGGGTCGGCCGACGGTGCCTCGGACGACGCCTCGTCCGGGTCGTCGAACGGCGATGCCGGCGAGTGACGGGTGACGCCGGGCTGGCCCGGCTCTCGGAAGCGCTCGAATCGGCCCTTTCCGCCGCCGGGGCGCCGGAGGACTTCTCTCCGGCATTGGAGCGGCCGCGGGATCCGACGCACGGAGACTGGGCGTCCAACGCGGCGCTCGTCCTCGCGAAACGGCTGGGCCGGCCTCCCCGGGCGCTCGCGGCGCTCGTCTGCGAATTGATCGACCCCGAGGCCGCCGGCATCGCTGCGGTGGAGGTCGCCGGCCCGGGATTCCTCAATTTCCGGCTCTTGGATCAATCCATCTGGCCCCGGCTGGCGGAGGTCCTCGAGGCCGGTGACGGATGGGGCCGGACGCAGGCCTCCCCGGCGCGGCGCGTCAACGTGGAGTTCGTGTCCGCCAATCCGACGGGACCGCTGCATGTGGCCCACGGTCGGGGCGCGGCGCTCGGCGATGCCGTGGCGTCGCTGCTGGAGTGGACCGGGCACGACGTGACGCGCGAGTTCTATGTGAACGACGCCGGACGGCAGATCGAACTCCTCGCCGAATCCGTCGAGGCGCGCTACGAGGAAGCGGCCGGCCGTCCTGCGGAGATCCCCGAGGGCGGGTATCACGGCGAGTACGTGCGCGATGTCGCGTCGACGATCCGGGGCGCCGCCGGCGCGGGATTCCTCGCCTCGCTCACGCCGGAAGAGCGTCGGGCGCACTTCCGGAGCGAAGCGGTGCGTCTGCTGCGTGAGGAACAGGCGGAGGATCTGTCGCGCTTCGGCGTCAACATGGACCTGTACTACTCCGAGCGCTCGCTCTATGAGTCCGGGGCCATCGACAGGCTCCTCGAGGAGCTGGAGGGCGGCGGCCTCATCTACCGGTCGGAAGGCGCGACGTGGATTCGCACGTCCGATCTCGGCGACGAGAAGGATCGGGTCCTCATCAAGAGCGACGGCTCATTCACCTACTTCCTGCCGGATCTCGCCTATCATCTCGACAAGGCGACGCGCGGCTTCGATATCGCGATCGATGTCTGGGGAGCGGACCATCAGGGCCACGAGAAGCGCATGCTTGCGGCCCTGCGCGGCCTCTCGTACCCGGACCTGCTCGAGGTCCTCATCATCCAGCTCGTCACTGTCCTGCGCGACGGCAGGGAAGTCCGAATGAGCAAGCGCGCGGGGCGCTTCGTGACGCTGGGCGAACTCGTGGAGGAGACGGGCCCCGACGTGGCGCGCTATTTCTTTCTCATGCGGCGGGCCGAGGTCCATCTCAATTTCGATCTCGATCTCGCGCTGGACACTTCGGACGCCAATCCGGTCTACAAGGTCCAGTATGCGCACGCCCGCATGTGCAGCGTGTTCCGCAAGGCGGGGATCGCGGCCGGGGAAATCCCCGCTTCTCTCGAGGTTCCGGAATCCTTCGGCACCCCGGCGGAGCGCGAGGTCGCCCTCTCGGTACTGAGGCTGCCCGAGGTCATTGCAGCGGCCGCGGCGAACCGGGCGCCGCATGTGGTGTGCGCCTACCTGGAGGAGGTGGCGGGGCTCGTGAACGCATGGTATCACCAGGGGAACCTGGACCCGACGCAGAGAATCCTGGCGGCCGGGCCGGAACGGGCCGCGAGAATCCGGCTCGCGCGCGCCGTGCAGCTCACGCTGCGCAACGGGCTTGGGGCGCTCGGCCTCTCGGCCCCGGAAACCATGACGCGGGAGACGGAGTGAAGACCCACCCCCCCGGCGGCGAAGACGGCCGGGCCGAAACGGCGCCGATCCTCGTCGTGGGCAGTGTCGCCCTGGACGAGATTTCGACCCCCTCCGGGCACCAGGAGGACGTGGTCGGCGGCACGGCGGTCAACTTCAGCGCCGCGGCCTCGCTGTTCGCTCCGGTCCAGCTCGTGGGGGTCATCGGCGACGACTACCCGACGGGCGAACTCGACTTCCTGCGCCGCCGGGGCGCGGATCTGTCCGGGCTCGAGCAGCGGCCCGGCCGCAGCTTCCGCTGGGGTGCCCTCTACCACCGGGACATGAATACGAGGGATACGACGTTCACGGAACTGGGCGTCTTCGCGGACTTCCAGCCGACGATTCCCGGCGCGTTCCGCAGCGCGCCCTGGGCCTTCCTGGGGGCGATCGACCCCGCGCTTCAGCTCAGGGTCCTGGACCAGATCGAGTCGCCCGTGCTCGCGGCGTGCGACACGATGAACTACTGGATCGAGGGCACACCCGGACGTCTCGCCGAGGTCATCGCGAAGATCGATCTGATCACGCTCAACGACGAAGAGGCGAAGCAGCTCTCGGGCGAGCAGAACCTGGCCCGGGCCGCGCGCTGGATTCGGAGCCGGGGGCCACGCCACGTTGTCATCAAGAAGGGGGAACATGGAGCCGTTCTGCTCACGAACGACGGTTTCTTCCTCACACCCGGTTTTCCTCTCGACGACGTGGTCGACCCCACGGGGGCGGGTGATGCGTTTGCGGGTGGTTTGCTCGGGTATCTGGCGCGCTGCGGCTCGATCACGGCGCCGGCGTTGAGGCGCGCTGTCGTGTACGGCTGTGCGCTTGGCTCCTTCGCGTGCGAAGCCTTCGGCGCGCGCCGCATGGTGACGCTCACCATGGCCGAAGTGGAGGATCGGGTGCGAAGCTTCGGGACGCTCACGAGATTCGATCTTTCAGCTCCGCGGGTGGAAGCATGAGAGAAGCATGAACGGCGGACTGACGTACCGGGACGCGGGCGTGGACCTCGAGGCGGCCCGTGCGACGAAAGCCCGGCTCTCCGAGCTCGTCCGCGGGACCCGGACGGACGCCGTGAGTTCGGACTTCGGCTCCTTCGGAGGACGGTTCCGGGCGACACCGGGGCGGGAACTCGTGGCCAGCGCCGACGGGGTGGGGACGAAGCTGAAGATCGCCGTCATGGCCGACCGGCACGACACGGTGGGCGCCGACCTCGTGAACCACTGTGTCAACGACATCCTCGTCGAGGGCGCCCGGCCTCTCATCTTCATGGACTATGTCGCCTGCGGCGTGTTGAACCCGGACACGGTGACGAGCGTCGTCTCCGGCCTCGCCGCGGCGTGCCGTGCGAACGGCTGCGCGCTGCTCGGGGGCGAGACCGCGGAGATGCCGGATTTCTACGCGCCGGGGGAGTATGACCTCGCGGGGTTCGTGGTCGGCGAAATCGCCTACCCGGAGCTGGCCCGCCGGGAGCTGGCGCCGGGCGACCGCCTCATCGGACTCGCGTCGAGCGGCATCCACACGAACGGCTACAGCTTCGTCCGCGCGCTTTTCTTCGGTCGCCTGGGACTCGGGGCGCACGACCCCTTCCCGGGGGCCGAGGCTTCCGTGGCGGACATCCTCCTGCGTCCTCATCGCAGCTACCTGTCGATCCTCGAGCGCAGCCTCGAAGCAGGTCGCGTGCGGGGGCTCGCGCACATCACCGGGGGCGGAATCCCGGGCAACGTGGATCGCGTCATCGGCGGGGATCTCGATGCCGTGGTGCGCTCAGATAGTTGGCCGCGCCCGCACGAGTTCGACGTCATCGCGCGGGAGAGCGGGGCGGACGAGGCGGAACTCTTCGCCACCTTCAACATGGGCGTCGGGATGATCGCGGTCGTGCGCGAGGCGGATACCGGGAAGGTGCTGGAGGAGATTCGCGGTGCGGGCTGCGAGGCCTTCATGTGCGGCGAACTCGTCGCGGGAGGTGGCAAGGTGCACCTGGAGAGCGCATGACGCCGAGGGGATTCGATCCCATCACCGGGGCGCCGCCGAGCCGCACCGAAGATCTTCGGCATATGCGCGAGGCGCTCGCCGTGGCGCCGCGCGGGCAGGGTCGTGTGTCGCCCAATCCGCTCGTGGGCGCCGTCGTGGCCCGGGGGAACCAGGTCTTCGGCACCGGCTGGCACGCGGAATACGGCAGCGATCATGCGGAGGTCGTGGCGCTGCGGGAGGCGGGGCCGCGCGCGGCGGGCGCCACCCTCTACGTCACCCTCGAGCCCTGCCGCCATACCGGACAGACGCCACCGTGCACCGCGGCCATCATCCGCTCCGGCGTGCGGCGCGTCGTCATCGCCTGCCGCGATCCGAATCCGGAAGCGCGCCATGGGGCCGAGGAGTTGCGGCAGGCGGGACTTGATGTCGAACTCGGCATCGAGGCGAACGCCGCGAAACGGCTGAATGCGCCCTTCCTCTGGTTTCACCGGCAGTGGGTGCCCTTCGCGTCGCTCAAACTGGCGCTCTCCCTCGACGCAAAGCTCGGAGAGGAGAGCGTTCGGACTCCGGTGACGGGCATCCGGGCGCTCGACGAGGTCCATCGTCTCCGCTCCTGCCACGATGCGATCCTGCTCGGATCCAACACCATCGAGATCGATGATCCCCTGCTCACGGCCCGGGGAGAGGTCGTGCCGCGGGTACCGCCGGTGCGGGCAGTCCTGGATACCAGGCTCCGCCTCAGTCCTTCGAGTCAACTCGTACGTACGGCGGCTCAGGCCCCGGTGTGGGCCTTCGCGGACCCCGATTCGGAAGGGTTCGATGAACGCGCGGGCCCGCTCCGCGATGCGGGCGTGGAGGTTGTCGAGGTCCCGCGGAACGACGACCACAGGCTGAGCCTGGCCGCCGTCTGGAACGAACTGGCCATTCGGGGAGTGCTGTCGGTGCTCGTCGAGGGCGGGGGTCAGGTCGCCGCATCGATGCTTCGCGGCGGACACATCCAGATGATACATGCCTTCATTGCCCCCATGTTCTACGGGCGGGGCGGGGTGCCGGCCTTTCCGGGCCTCGACCCCTCAACCCCGGGAGACTGGCTGCCGGTCCAGCGAAAATCGCTGGGACAGGACACGCACATCGTGTTCGAGCACCGCCAGCTCCAGGAAACCCTCGACAGTCTCTGAGCGGGCGACGCCGTGTTCACGGGAATCATACAGGCGGTCGGCGAGGTCGCGGGCCGCGAACGCCGGCCCACCGGACTCCGGCTCACCATCACCCGCGTTCCGTTTCTCGAACGGCTGCGGGCGGGGGATTCGGTTTCGCTCGCGGGCGTGTGCACGACGATCGTGAATCTCGGAGATGGGACGTTTGATGTGGATGTGGTCGAGGCTACACTGGAACGGACGACAATCGAGAGCTGGCGGCTCGGGGATCCCGTGAACCTCGAGCCGGCGCTGCGCGCGGGAGAGCCCCTGGGCGGGCACATGGTGCAGGGACACATCGATGGCGTGGGAACCGTGGCCGGGGTCCGGTGGGAAGACGAATCGGGCGTGCTCGAGGTCGAACTTCCCGGCGACCTCGAAAGGGTGACCGTGCCGCAGGGTTCGTTCGCGGTCGACGGCGTGAGCCTCACGGTCAACCGCCTGACGGGGACCATCGCGCGTTTCGCCATCATTCCGTATACATGGAGCCATACCACCCTCGGGCGCCTCGTGCCCGGCGCGCGGGTCAACCTGGAGGCGGATCTGATCGGCAAGCACGTCGCTCGCGCCCTCCGGCCGTACGCGGTCCCCGCGGACTCCTGAACCGGTTCCCGTACGAATGGAAACCGAGAAGAAACTCCGGCTGACGAACATGCCCACAGATACGGTGGAATCCGCGATCGAGCGTATCCGCGCCGGCGGCCTCGTGATCATCGCGGACGACGAGGATCGCGAGAACGAAGGCGATCTCGTCTGTGCGGCCGCCCTCGCGACGCCCGAGACGATCAACTTCATGGCGATGCATGCGCGGGGCCTCATCTGCCTCACCATGCCCGACGAGATGGCCGATCGCCTCGATCTTCCGCTGATGACGGACGACCGGCTGGCGGATCCCAACAAGACGGCGTTCACCGTCTCGATCGATGCCCGTCAGGACTTCGGTGTGTCGACCGGGATATCCGCTCAGGACCGCGCGCGGACCATCCGCGTCGCCGTGGACCCCCAGACACGGCCGACGGACCTGATGCGTCCGGGCCACATCTTTCCGCTCCGTGCCCGGCCCGGCGGGGTGTTGCAGCGCGTCGGCCAGACGGAGGCCTCGGTTGACCTCGCCCGGCTGGCCGGACTCACGCCGGCGGGCGTGATCTGCGAGATCCTGAACGAGGACGGGACGATGGCGCGCCGCCCCCAACTCGAGAAGTTTGCGGCGGAGCACGACCTCCCCTTCATCACGGTGGCGGCGCTCGTCTCCTACCGGCTGCGCACGGAGAGTCTCGTGCGGCGCGTCGCCGAGGCCGATCTGCCCACGCCGTGGGGCGATTTTCGCATTGTCGGGTACGCGAACGAAGTCGACGGGCGCGAACACGTCGCGCTCGTGCGCGGCGATGTGGCAGGCGCCCAGGATGTCCTCGTCCGGGTTCACTCGCGCTGCCTGACCGGCGATGTGTTCCACTCCCACCGCTGCGACTGCGGCGGCCAACTCGAGGCCGCCATGCGGATGGTCGTCGAAGCCGGCACCGGGGTCATCGTCTACCTCGACCAGGAGGGGCGGGGGATCGGACTCCTCAACAAGCTCCGCGCCTACGAGCTGCAGGATGAGGGGCACGACACGGTCGAAGCGAACGAAGCGCTGGGTTTTCCGCCCGACCTGCGCAACTACGGCATCGGGGCTCAGATCCTCGCCGATCTCGGGCTGCATTCGATCCGGATCATGACGAACAACCCGAAAAAACTCACGGGGCTGGAGGGGTTCGGCCTCGTGATCAGCGACCGCGTCCCGCTCGAGCTCGGCGAGATCGATGATCGTCTGATCCGCTATCTTCGCACGAAGCGCGAGAAGTTGGGACACCTGACCGGATCGGCGTGAGAAGCACTTCGGACACCCCCCCCGGCGACGGCTCCGAAGTGTTCCGGCAAGGGCGCGTGACGGTGTATGAGGGCGCGACCGCGGCGGACGGTCGCACGGTCTGCATTCTCGTCAGCCGGTTCAATTCCCGGGTCACCGAGCGTCTTCTGGAGGGTGCCGTGCGGACGCTCCTCGAATGCGGCGTGGCCGAGGAGGATCTCGACATCGTGTATGTCCCCGGGGCCTGGGAACTTCCGTTCGCGGCGCGGCGGGCCGCCACGCGCGGATACGCGGCCATCGTGGCGCTGGGCTGCGTGATTCGAGGCGAAACCGCGCACTTCGACCATGTAGGCCGCGCGGCCACCGACGGCCTGTCCAGGGTGCAGCTCAGCTCGGACGTACCGATCGGCCTCGGCGTCCTCACCCCCGACACGCTCGACCAGGCGCTCGCGCGAGCCGGAGGCGAACTCGGAAACGCAGGCACCGAAGCGGCCCGCGCGGCTCTCCGCATGGCCGATCTTCAACGGCAACTGGGGTCGTGACGCCTACCGCCCGGGTACATGTCCATTCGCGGGCGCGGAGTTGGGCGTTGAACCTCCTCTACGCGTGGGAAGCGGCCGGGGAAGGCACGCCGCTCGAGCATGCGGCGCAAAGTCTGGTGCACCGCCGCATGGCCGCACGCTACCGCCCCCATGTCCGGCGCCTGATGGAGACCGTCGAGCGCCATCTCGACGAGATCGACGGGACGATCGCCCATCACACCTCGAACTGGCGCATCGAGCGCCTGCATGTCATCGACCGCAACATCCTGCGCATCGGGATCGCGGAACTGCTCTGGTTCGAAGATGTGCCGCCCAAAGTCTCGATCCATGAAGCCCTGAAGCTGGCGCGCAGGTACGGCAGTCCGGGCAGCCCGCGCTTGCTCAACGGCGTGCTCGACGCGGTGCTGAAGGCGCGGGAGGCCGGGTCCTGAGCGATACCCTGGCGCGGCCGCTCCGGATCCTTCTCCTCAACTGGCAGGACCGGGAGAACCCGGAGGCCGGCGGTGCGGAGGTGCACCTGCACGAGATCTTCGGCCGGCTCGCGGCTCGCGGACACACCGTGCGGGCCGTCGTGAGCGGCTGGCCGGGTGCGCCCCCGTCGGCGACCCTCGATGGCATCGACTTCGAGCGCGTCGGTAACCGGTACAGTTACGCCTGGCGTGCGCGGCGCGCGGCCCGGGGGGTCGTGCGCGGATTTGCCCCCGACGTGCTCGTGGAGGACATCAACAAGATCCCGCTCTATTCGCCCCGGTGGGCCGGCGTCCCCGTCGTCGCACTCGTGCCGCACCTGTTCGGGGCCACGGCCTTCGCGGAAGCGTCCATCCCGCTCGCGACGGCGGTATGGGCCGCGGAACGGGCGATCCCGAGCGTCTACGGGAGCTGTCCCTTCCAGGCGATCTCGGAGAGCACGGCGCTGGACCTCACGAAGCGAGGCCTCCTTGCCCGCGACATCACGGTCATTCCGCCCGGCATCGACCACGGCACCTACCGGCCGGGTTCGTCGACGGAGCGCACGGAGGCGCCGACACTGCTCTATGTCGGCCGGCTCAAGCGCTACAAGGGTATCGAGGTCCTGTTCGCAGCGTTGTCACGCTTGAACCGCAGGCTGCCCGATGCGAGGCTGGTGATCGCGGGCCGCGGCAGCGATGAACGCCGCCTCCGGAAGCTCGTGCGCCACGCCGGGCTCTCGCATCGGGTGCGCTTTCTGGGGTACATCTCCGAGGAGGAAAAGGTCGCCTGGCTGCGTCGGGCCTGGGCTGTGGTATATCCCTCTCCGAAGGAGGGGTGGGGAATGACGAACGTGGAGGCAGCGGCCTGCGGCACGCCCGTGATCGCGAGCGATTCGCCGGGGCTGCGGGAGTCGGTGGCGGCGGGAGAGTCGGGAGTTCTTGCGCCGCACGGGGACGCCGCAGCGTGGACTGCTTCGATCTGTGAAGTTCTGGAGGACCCGTCGGTGCGCGAACGACTCGGCAGGGGGGGAGTCGCCCACGCCGCCCGCTTCTCGTGGTCGCGTGCAGCGGACGAGACGGAAGCGCACCTTTATCAATCACTCGAAACCCTGATGAGGGCCGATGAGAACCATCGTCACCGCGCGTAACACGGATGTCTCTGACATCCGCGAGATCATTGAAACGCGCTTTACGAACCTGACCCGCTTCGAGCCCCGTGCGTCGAAGGCCGAGGTCGTGTTCACCGGAGAGAAGATGCAGGTGCGCGCGGCGGCGGTGGTCAGCGTCGACCGGGCACGCCCGGTGCACGGGGAGGCGGCCGGTCCGGATCCCCGCACGGCACTCGACCGACTCGCGGACAAGCTGGGAAACCAGCTCCGCCGCAACCATGACCGTTATAACGAGCACTCGGCGCCCCCGATGGACGAACTCTTCGGGAGCCCCTTCGAAGCGGGCGGCGAGGCCGAGTGACACTCACGGTCGCGTCGATGCTGCGACGCAAGCAGGAGGCGTTCTCACTCTCGGTCGTCGCCGGCGAGTCCGGCCTCGAGCGCGTGATCGAGGTGCCCGAGGTCTCTTCGCCGGGGCTCGCCCTCGCCGGCTATCGAGAGCGCTTCGTCTCCCAGCGGGTCCTCATCTTCGGCGAGACCGAGGTCGCCTATCTCGACAGCCTCGACACCTCGGCACGCGCCGCCGCCCTCACCTTCGTGTTCGAGTCCGGTGTGCCCTGCGCGGTCATCACCAAGAATCAGGCAGCGCCGGAAGAACTCATCTCCGCGGCCGAGACCGCCGGCGTTACCGTGCTCGCTACGCCGCTCAAGACCGGCGACTTCTACCGACGGCTGCAGCCTTACCTGGAAGACGAGTTCCAGCCTCGGACTTCTCTCCACGGGTCCCTCGCGGACGTATACGGGATCGGCCTCCTCTTCACCGGGCCGTCCGGCATCGGCAAGAGCGAGTGCGTCCTCGATCTCGTGGAGCGGGGCCACCGCCTGGTCGCCGACGACCTCATCCTCGTGCACCGCCGCCAGAGCGACATCCTCCTCGGTCGCGCCCACGAACACCAGCGCCATCACATGGAGATCCGGGGCGTGGGCATCGTCGATGTGCGCGCCATGTTCGGGATTCGGGCCGTGCGCCAGCAGAAGCGAATCGAAGTCGTCGTCGAACTCGAAGTCTGGGGAGAGCGCGACGACTACGACCGGACGGGCCTCGAGACGGAGGAGTGTGAGATCCTGGGCGTGACGCTGCCGAAGGTTCGCATCCCACTGAACCCCGGAAAGAACCTCACCGTCATCGCCGAAGTCGTGGCCATGAACCATCTCCTGCGCTATTCCGGTGAGGATCCGGCGGCGGCCTTCGAGCGGGACCTCATCGAACGCATGCAGCCCGTGCGTGACTACCTCGAGTCCGATGACGAGTGATCTCGTCCGCGGCATCGTGGTGGCGCACGCGGATCTGGCCCACGCCTTCGTGTCCGCCGTCGAGACAATCAGCGGCGTCAAGGACAGCCTGCGTGCCGTGGACAACGAGGGTCTGGGGCCGGAGGAACTGACGGAGGCAATCGGGGAGGCGGCGGACGGCGCGGAAGTCATCCTGTTCGTGGATCTCGCGGGCGGCAGTTGCGGCCTGGCCAGCCTTCGGCATGTGCGGACGAGCCGGGCCTGCGCGTGCATCACGGGAGTCAACCTCCCGATGCTGCTCGACTTCGTCTTTCATCGCGAGTTGCCGCTCGAAGCACTCGTACCGCGTCTTCTTCGGAAGGGACAGTCCGGGCAGCGCGCGCACGCGCCCCCCGCGGCGGGGACCGGCTGAGCGAGACTCGTGCCCCTCGAACTCCTGCGGATCGATGAGCGTCTGATCCACGGCCAGGTGCTCGTTGGATGGGGACACCCTCTCGACCTCGACTTCTACATCGTGGTCGACGAAGCACTCGCCTCGAGCGAGTGGGAGCAGGAACTCTGGGCCAGCGCGCTCGCCGACGAAGAGAGTGCGGAGTTTGTGGGAGTGGACGAGGCGGCGCGGCGTTTCGGGGAGCTGGACGGTCGGGCGGGGCGGGGTGCGCTCCTGACCCGCGATACGGCGACGATGCGGGCGCTGGCGGAGCGCGGATGCCTCGGCGGACGGGCCGTGAATGTCGGTGGCTTGTACGCCGCGAAGGGGCGGAAGAGAATCCTCGACTACGTGCACCTCTCTCCCGAGGAGATCGACGACCTGCGCGTGATCGGTGAGCAGGCCGCCGTGAGCGCCCGGAGCCTCCCCACCGCACCCGAGGTTCGCCTCGACGCCCGGAAGCTCCGATGATCGGGGTCGAGTTGTCGGCGGGCGGTTGGGCGCTGGCCTGTATGTTCGGTGCGCTCGTCGGCCTGGACGGGGTTTCGTGGCCGCAGGCCATGTGGTCCCGGCCGATCGTGGCGGGCACGCTGGGGGGCGCGCTCTTCGGCGCCCCCGCCGAGGGCTGTCTGACAGGAGCATGGCTGGAACTCGTCCTGTCGCGGCATCCCCCCTTCGGGGGCGCGCGGCACCCGGAGACCGGACCCGCAGCTCTTACGGCGGGTGCGGCATACGCACTCGCCGGCAACGGGGCCCCGGTCGGAATCGTTGGGGCGGTGGCCATGGGCTGGGCGATCGGCTGGACGGGCGCGTACTCGGTCACCCTTCTCAGGCGCCTGACGCCGCACCTCGTGTCGCGTTCCGACGGCTTCCGCGGGGGAGCGGCCGCCCTCTCGCGGCGCCACAGACTGGCCGTGGCATTGGATGGACTCCGCGCGGGCCTTCTCGTCGCCGCGCTGTTCGTGCCGTCCGTGCTCTTCGTTCGTTTCGTGTCGACTCAGGTCCCCGGGGCCGCCGCTCTCGCGTGGTGGCCCGTCCTGGCGGGGCTCGGCCTTGCCGGCGCCGCCGGCGTCGCGGCCCGCGGCCTCGGCGCGCGTGTCCGCCACTGGCCGGCGCTGGCGGCGGGGGGATTGCTCGGACTTCTCCTGGCTAGAGTATTCACATGAAACCACGCACCAACGACTTCGCACGTGCCATCTTGCGCAGTTTCTCAATCCAGGGTTCATGGAACTACCGGACGATGACGGGCCCCGGGATGGCTCACGCACTCTCGCCCCTGCTGGCCCGCATCCATACGGGCGACCCCGTCGCCCAGCGGGAAGCGATCCGGCGTCACTCCCAGGCCTTCAACGCCCACCCTTACATGGCTCCCGTGGCAATCGGGGCGCTCGCGCGGCTCGAGTTCGATGGGGAGGATCCCGACACCCAGTCGCGCTTTCGGGCTGCTCTCCGCGCTCCCCTCGGAGCGCTGGGCGATGGGGTCGCGTGGGCCGGATGGCGGCCCTTCTGCGCCTCCGCGGCGGCCATCGGTTTCCTGCTGGGACTCGATCCGATGCTTGCCGCCGGGGCCTTTCTTGTCGTGTACAACGCGGGCCACCTCACACTCCGCATCTGGGGACTGCGGTGCGGTTGGAGGTCGGGCCGGGCCGTGGCCTCGGCATTGAAGCGCGCACCGCTGCGGCGGCTGGAGCGAGGCCTTGTCCTCGCAAATCAGGTGCTCCTGGGGACCCTTGCCGCGCTGCTCATCGCCCCCTTTATGGGAGGTCTGCAGCTGGCCTGGACGGGGGGTGGGGCAGTCATCGCGACTCTGATGGGTTACTTTAGCCCCAGACACATCTCGGCGGTCGCCATGGCGAGCCTGCTTGCCGCGTGCGCGGTGTGGCTCCTGTGAGCGCCCGGACAGGCGGAGCAGCCTGCCGCGGCGCAATGCCCGACACCGATCGTTCGCTCGACCGGAGCGGAAGGTTCCTGTGAAGATGCAACACGAAGCAGCGGTACGTATTCAGAACCGGCTGGGACTGCACGCCCGCCCGGCCGCCGAGTTCGTCAAGCTGGCGAGCCGGTTTCAGGCCGACGTATGGGTCGAGAAGGATGAGTTGGAAGTGAACGGGAAGAGCATCATGGGCGTGATGATGCTCGCGGCGGAGGCCGGGGCCTCCATCCGAATCCGCGCCATGGGGTCCGACGCGGCAACGGCCGTGGATTCTCTCATTGACCTCGTCCAGTCCGGGTTCAGCGAGGAACTCGAGCCGGATATCGCGGGGAATGGGCCCGAGTGAGCGAGGTCATCCCCGGGATTGGAGCCTCGCCGGGGCGTGCCCTGGGCGCCGTGCGGCGGCTCGAGCGTCACGGGTGGCGACCGGAGCACCGAACGATTCCGGCCGAGGTCGTCGAGCGTGAAGTCGCGCGCCTCGAGGAAGCGCTGGCCTGGGCCGCCGACCGCATCCGCGACACGCGCGAACAGGCCGCCCGCTCGCTGGGCGAGGTGGAAGCTCACATCTTCGACCCGCAGATCCTCATTCTCTCGGACCCGGACCTCGTCGCGGGAACGATCCGCTACATCCGCGAGAACTTCCTCTCCGCGGAGCGCGCCTTCGATTGGCGCCTGACCGAACTTCGCACGGCAATCATCGATGCGGGGCACCTCATGGTCGTCGACCGCCTGGCCGATCTGCGTGACATTCGGTCCCGCGTTCTCGCCAGGCTCGCGGGGCTCGATGAGGATCCCCTCGCGCTTCCGGAAGCGCCGGGGCTCATCGCCATCGACGACCTCACACCGAGCCTTGCGGTGCGCCTCGACCCGGAACTCGTCCTCGGCGTGGCGAGCGGATCCGGGTCCAGGACCTCGCACAGCACGCTGGTGGCGCGCTCCCTGGGCATTCCTGCCGTCGTCGGACTCGGCAGCGATCTCGCGAAGATCGAAGACGGGATGACCGTTCTCCTCGATGGAGGAAACGGTCGCGTCCTGATCGAGCCGGCGGAAGCCGAGAGGTCGGCACACCTTCACATGGTCCGCCGCCTTGCGGGGACTCGCGGCGCCGACCCTGCTCGAGAACCCGCCCCCCTGTTCACGGCGGATGGAGTCCGCGTCCACCTCCGCGCGAACATCGATCAGCCGCACGACGTTCCGGCGGCACGGCGCGTGGGCGCCGAGGGAGTCGGGCTCTTCAGGTCCGAATTCCTCGTCATTGGACGGAGAGTGATTCCAAGCGAGGAGGAACAGTACGAAGCCTATCGAGAGGTCGTGGACGGGTTTCCGAACCAGCCCGTCACGCTCCGGACGTTCGATATCGGCGGCGACAAGTTCCCGCTCTTTCTCGACCTTCCTCCGGAGGAGAACCCGTATCTGGGCTGGCGCGCCATCCGTGTCTGTCTCGACCGGCCGCAACTCTTCCGCAACCAGTTGCGCGCGGCGATCCGGGCGGGAGGGCTGGAGGCCCGGATGCGGATCCTCGTCCCCTTCGTCATCTGCGAGACGGAGATCCTGCGCACGAAGGAAATCGTGGCGGAAGTCCGTGAGGAACTCGGGCAGACGGAACCCGCTGCCTTCGGCGTCATGGTGGAGACGCCCGCGCTCGCGGACACGCTTGATCTGGTGGGGCGGCACCTGGATTTCATCAGCCTCGGCACAAACGATCTGACGCAGTACTCGCTCGCCGTGGACCGCGGCAACGCCAGGCTCCAGCACCTCTCGAACCCTCTGCATCCGGCGCTCCTGCGCAGCTACGAGCGCATCTACAACACGGCCAGCGCGCTCGACCTCGAGATCGGCGTCTGCGGAGATCTGGCCGCGGAACCGATGGGGCTCGCCCTCCTCCTCGCCCTCGGCTATCGCGATTTCAGTCTCGCGCCCACCTCCATTCCCGAGGTGAGGGAACTCGTGGGCCTCCTCTCCGTGACGGAGTTGTCGGAACTCTGGACCCGCGCCAGCCGGGATGGGGACCGGTCCGGGATGCTGCGGGAACTCCGGGCGCAGGTCGAGGACGCGATCCCGGTGGAGCCGTCGCCTGTGTACATGTCCTGACATCGCGGCGGCGACGTTGCCTCCGTACGGTTCGGCGGCCACTATCTTGGCCGCTACGCCTCAAGTGGCGCTCCGCCGCGAACCTTCAAGTGGGAGAATCAGCCTGGTGAAGGGCATACAATCGTTTTCCTCGGAGTCCGTAACCGAGGGGCACCCCGACAAGATCGCAGATCAGATCTCGGACGCCGTACTCGACAGGATCCTCGCGGAAGACGACCGGGGCCGGGTCGCGTGCGAGACGCTCGTGACTACGGGACTCGTCCTCGTGACGGGCGAGATCACGACTTGCGCCCGGATCGACATCGCGGCCATCGCCCGGGAAGTGCTGCGCGATATCGGCTATACGCGCGCGGAGCACGGGATCCGGTGGGACACGTGCAGCGTACTCACCGCCATCGACGAACAGTCGACGGACATCGGCCAGGGCGTGGATGTCGGTGGCGCCGGGGATCAGGGGATGATGTTCGGATACGCGACCGATGAGACGCCGGAGTTGATGCCCCGTCCCATCATGCTCGCCCATGCGCTCGTGAAGCGCCTGACCGATGTGCGCCGCTCCGGACGCATCGCCTGGCTGCGGCCGGACGGAAAGTCACAGGTCTCGGTCGAGTACCGGGACGGGGAGCCGACGCGGATCGGCACCGTGGTCGTCTCGGCCCAGCACGATGGCGACATCGCGCAGGAGGACATCGAAGCGGCGATCAGGGAAGAGGTCATCGGACCCGTGCTGCCGGAGGAGTTGTACGACGAGGACGCGGCGCAGTGCCACATCAACCCCACGGGCCGCTTCGAGATCGGCGGGCCGCAGGGTGACGCGGGTCTCACCGGGCGGAAGATCATCGTGGACACCTACGGCGGCGTGGGACGGCACGGCGGCGGCGCCTTCTCGGGCAAGGACCCGTCGAAGGTCGATCGCTCTGCGGCTTACGCGGCGCGCTGGATCGCCAAGAACCTCGTGGCGGCGGAACTCGCGCGGCGCGCCGAAGTCCAGCTCGCCTACGCCATTGGGGTCGACGAGCCGGTCAGCGTGATGGTGAACACCTTCGGTACAGGGAGCCGGCCGGACGACGAAATCGCCCGCCGGGTGACGGAGGTCTTCGATCTTCGGCCGCGTGCGATCATCGAGCGGCTCGGACTCCGGAAACCGATCTACCGCCGCACGGCCGCCTACGGGCATTTCGGCCGCGAACCTGAAGGCGATGGGTTCACCTGGGAGCAAACCGATCGGATCGATGCCCTCGCCGGATAGCCGCCGCCACGGGAGCCTCCGGGGAGTACCGAAGTGACGGAGCCCGGGATGAGGGAGGTCGCCGTGGCCAGCCTCGGGCTCGACAAGACCACGGGCGCCCCCGTCGTCATTCTCAAGGAGACGGACGGCGAGCGTTTCCTTCCGATCTGGATCGGCCCCGGCGAAGCTTCGGCGATCGCCATGGAACTCGCCGGAGTCCAGTTCACGCGACCCCTCACGCACGATCTCTTCAACGCCGTCGTGCGCGGCCTGGGCAGCAGCTTCGTGCGCGTCTTGATCACGAAGGTCATCGACAACACCTACTACGCGTCGCTCGTGTTTCGTCGAGAGAGCGAGTTCATCTCCATCGACGCCCGCCCCAGCGACAGCATCGCGCTCGCCCTCCGCGCCAAGGTCCCGATCCATGCCGCGGAGAGTCTCCTTGAAGCGAGCGCGTTCGAGATCGAGGAGACCGGAGTTGAGGAAGAAGAAGCACTGCCTCCCGAAACCGGGCCGTCCCGGGCCCCCGAGGAGCCGTTGAGCGACTATCTGAAGGGGCTGGACCCCGAAGACTTCGGCCGCTTCGAACCCTGACCGCCGGGCGCGCCACGATGGCCGCGGTTTGTTGCGCGTCGCGGATGGTGGCCCTCATCTTGGCGGGGACGCGCGGACATGGAGGGGGCAAACGGAAGCCGGTGAGATTCCGGCGCGGCCCCGCCACTGTGAGAGGCCCGACCGGACGGACCGATAAGGCCTCAAGCCAGGAGACGTGCTCCTCCATGCCCCCGGCAGCCCATTGCTGCCAACACATGCTCTTCGCGGGAAGAGCGGGGTCCTCCGTCGCGCCGGTTTCATGGCGCGCTCCCCCGTTCGGACTGGAAGCGGGGGATGGATGTTTCAAGACAGGACGCACCCGCTCGCCGTTGTCGCCATGGCGCTCGTCTCGGCATGCGGTGCACCCGGGACGGAGGGCGGGGATCGAGACGACGCCCCGGGTGGCCCGTCTGCGGTGTCCGACCCGCAAAGGATCGTCTCCCTCATTCCGACGGTGACGGAGATTCTCTTCGATCTCGGGGCGGGTGACCGGCTCGTGGGCCGCACTCGATGGGGCGTTTATCCGCCCGCCGCGCGTCGGATAGCAGATGTGGGTGACGGGGTCCGGCCCTCCCTGGAGGCCGTGCTGGCGAGGGAACCTGATCTCGTGATCCTCTACGCCGGGGAAGCGAACCGCGAGAGCCGGGAGAGGCTGGAGCGCCTCGGCGTGCCGACACTCGCCCTTCGACACGACACCCTGGAGGATCTCCGCCGGAACGTCCTGCGCCTCGGCGAGATCGTGGGCTGTCCGGACGGAGGGAGGGCGCTCGCCGACCGGATCGCGCGAGGACTCGATGCGGTCTCGCGCGCTACGGAGGGCCGCCCGCCAATCCGGGTCTACTACGACGCCTGGGCGGATCCGCCGATGACGATCGGGGGCGGCAGCTTCATCGACTCGCTGCTCACCATCGCCGGCGGGATCAATGTATTCGGAGACCTCGACCCGGCGGCGCCACGGGTCAGTCTCGAGGCCATCATCGACCGCGACCCGCAACGGATCCTCGTCTCGGTGGCCCGGGAAGCCCTCGATCGGCGCCCGGACCTTGCGCTGCGCCACGGATGGGCACGGATCCCCGCGGTCGCGGCCGGCCGGATCTCTCCGCTGGATCGGGATATCGTGAGCCGCCTGGGTCCGCGCGTGGCAGAGGCGGCGTGGTCCATTGCGGAGACGTTGCACGAGGACCTCCCGACGCCCGCCCCGGAACCCGTCGTCGCTGCCTGTACGCCGTGAGCCGCTCGGGTCGTGGTGCGCTGCTTCTCCTGCTGCTCCTTGCCGTCGCAGTCGCGGCGGGCCTCCTGCTGGGTGCGGCGAACGTCGCCCCGGCGGCGGTGTGGAAAGCGCTCACCGGCCAGGAAGTGGATCCGTCCGCGCGAACGATCGTCCTCTCGCTTCGCCTGCCCCGCGTCACCGCGGCCGCGCTCACGGGAATTGCTCTCACGATCTCCGGCACGCTGTTCCAGGCTCTGCTCCGGAATCCGCTGGCGGAACCCTATCTGCTCGGAGTTTCCTCGGGGGCGGCGCTGGGCGCGGTCCTCGCGCTCACGGCGTTCGGAGGCGTACTGGGCTACCTCGGCACGGTCGGTTTCGCCCTCGCGGGCGGCCTGATCGCCATCGCCATCGTATTTCGCGTCGCGCTCGCCGTGGGGCGCCTCGACACGCATGTCCTGATCCTCGCCGGAGTCGTGGTGGCGGCGTTCTTCGGGGCCGGCGTGATGCTCCTCCTCTCGCTTGCGGAACCGGACGCCACCCGGGCCGCGATCCTGTGGACGATGGGCAGCCTGGAGCGGGCCGGATGGGAGTCAACGCTCGCCCTCGCACTCACGGCCACGGCGGGCGGCGCCGTGGCGTTCGGGCTCTCCCGCCACCTGAACGCTCTCGCCCTGGGGGAGGAAGCGGCCGCCTATCTGGGAGCCCGGGTAGAGTTGGTCCGCCGCAGCGCGTACTTCATCGCTTCGCTGCTCGCTGCCGTGGCGGTGAGTACCGCGGGGGTCATCGGTTTCGTGGGCCTCGTCATACCCCATGGCGCGCGCATGATCTGGGGCAGCGACCACCGGCGCCTGCTGCCCCTCGGCGCCCTCGGGGGCGCAGTTGCTCTCGTCCTTGCGGACACCGTCGCCCGGGTCGTCCTCCGGCCGCTCGAACTCCCCGTCGGCGTCGTGACGGCGCTCCTCGGCGTGCCGCTCTTCCTGGTGCTCCTGAGGCGGAGCCATGCCTGATTCCGACGGCAGGCGCGGGGAGGCCGCGTCGTACTGTCTCGAGGACGTCACGTTCCGCTACCCGTCCGCCTCCAATCCGGCCCTCGAGGGCCTGTCTCTCGAATTCGGGATGGCCACCTTCACGGCGGTCATCGGACCGAACGGGGCGGGGAAGAGCACGCTCGTGCGCCTGCTGGGAGGCATTCTCGAACCGTCCGGGGGGTCAGTGAGGCTCGAGGGCCGGCCGCTCCCCTCCTGGGACCGGCCGGCCCTCGCCCGACGCACGGCCGTCGTATCGCAGGACGCTCCGCCCGAGGCCCTTCGAGTGAGCCTCCAGGGCTACGTCGAACTGGGCCGAAACCCGTACGTGAGTCCGTGGGCGCCACTCACCGTCCGGGATCGGGAGGTGATCGAGGGAGCACTGGAGTGGGCCGACCTCCGGCACCTTGCGGCCCGACCGCTCGCCGAACTGTCGGGCGGAGAGCGCCAGCGCGCCAAGCTCGCCCGGGCCATCGCACAGGAACCCGGCGTCCTGATCCTGGACGAACCGTCCGCTCACCTCGATTTCCGGCACGCACTGTGGATCTTCGATGCGCTCCGCGAGCGCGTGCACGAGCAGGCCCTCACCGTCATCTGCACCACGCACGACATGCAGCTTGCGAGCCGCTACGCGGACCGCATGATCCTGTTGGCGGCCGGAAAGGCGGTAGCGGCGGGCCCACCCGGCGAAGTGCTCGCCTCACCCGCTCTGGCCGCGACCTATGGCTGTGAAGTCCGGGTCGAATCGCTGGGAGATCTTGGCCACTCCGTGCTTCCCGTCCGCGCCCGTCCGCGGTAGGTGCGAACCGGCGCTTCGTCGCCGATACAGGCTCCTGAAACGTTACTTGGGGCGGAGGCTCGCCGGACCCGGACGGCGGCGGGCATCTGCTTGCCGCCGTCGCCCCGGGAACGGAGCTTGCCGGGAGCCCCCGAACCGGCGCGGCGCTTACCTGCGCCCGGGCGGCGAATGGCCGCGGGCCGGACAGGCTGGGCACCACAGGAGAAGATCATGCGGAGACGCAACCGGATACAGATCGGAGCGCTGGCGGTCCTGCTCGCCGGGTGCGGCGATTCGAACGGGACGGGACCGGACGGTGACGGCGTCGTGCGTCCGGACCGGTCGGAGTTCGCCATTCTCAACTCCATCTCGGGGACGCTGCAGCAGTTCAACCGGATCGATGGCGAGATCGTCCCCTTCGGGCGCGACATCCAGATGGGGGCGGGCTTCAGGGGTGAGACGGCCGATTTCATCCAGGATCTGTGGGTTACGGCGTGGGACACGCCCGAAGGGAGCAAGGTGCTCTTCGGATCCTTCTCCAGCGACGAACAGACGATGGCCGTCTTCCCGAACGACGCCATCGCGGACCCCGGCAAGCCCACAGTGATCTTCGATGCGGGCGGTACCGTGGGCGCGCTGATCCCTTCCCGAGCGCTGGATGCGGTGTACGTGGCCTTCCCGGGTACCCCGATGGCCCAGATCACCGTCGAGGAGGTGGGCACGTTCGTGGAGAGGGCGATCCCGGCGGGGCAGTTCATCGTCTCCGTCGACGGGAACCTCGACGACGAGGCCGACGAACGAGAGCCCCTGGGCCCTCCCCGCATCGTGCTCCACGAATTTTTCAGCGGGAGTTACTTCGACGAGTTGAGGCTCCCGGAGGGTGTCGTCGGGGCCACCGAGGCCATCGTGCTCGAGGACAACATGGTGATGCTGGCCGGCGGGGTGGATCCCGCGACATCCGCTCCGCTCGGGGAGGGGAACCTCGTCGAGATCGACATGTCGGCCCGCGCCGTACAGGACGTGAACGCGCTCGGCGGGTACGGCGTATCGATGGAGGCCGGGCGGAACGGCCTCCTTTACGTTGTGCGCACCAAGGGTGTCGACACGATCGAGACCGACGTACTGACCTTCAGCTTCGCCGTTCGGTCATTCATGAACGGCCCGGAGAACCCCATACAGCCGCGGGACCGCGACGGCTCGAATCTGAGTTGTCGGGTCGCAGCCGCATTCCTGGACGGCCAGATGCTCTGCGCCACCTACGTGACCGCGGGCCAGGGACGCCTCGTTCTCCTGTCGGCGGAGGGCGAGTTCATCGACGATGCGCCGATCGGGGCGGGAGCGACCGATATCCTCCTTCGCTGACCGCCGGCTCCGGCGGGGGGCAGAGTGGGGCTCGTAACCACGCGGGCGGTGGTCCTCCAGACGTACCGGTACAGCGAAACCAGCAAGATCCTGCGCCTGATGACGTGGGATCTCGGCCCCTGTTCCGCGCTCGCCCGCGGCGCCCTGCGCCCCCGAAGCCGCTTCGGCGGCCTTCTGGAACCCTTCGTGGAGGGGGAGGCGACGTTCTACAGCCGGGAGGGGCGTAACCTGCACACGCTCTCCGGCTTCGAACTTCGCCGGGACCGGCGGGGACTCGACCGCTCGATCGAACTCTTCACAATCGCTTCGGTCCTCTGCGAACTCGTGATGCGCCTCGCCCCGGAGCACGACGACCCGGCGCTCTACCGTGCGTTGAGCGAGGGTCTCGATGGACTGCACGCCAGGGTCCGGGAGAAGGCCCCGGCCGGCCTGGAGTATGTCTGGGGCGTGGTCAACGCCCTGGGCTTCCGGCCGGAGGTGGAACGCTGCGTGAGCTGTCGCCGTCCCATCGGGGTGAACCGTGCGCGCTTCGACTTCGAGGCTGGCGGGCTTCGCTGCGGCTCGTGCGGGCCGATGGGGCCTGAACTGGATCGGGAGGAGGTCGACACCCTTCGAACCCTTGTGTCCGGCGGCCCGGCGGACGGGGGACGAGCCAACGGGCGCCAGGCCCGCTGGGTGGCCGAGTTCATCCGGCACCATGTGGCGGAGGGCGCACAGCTGAAGTCTCTGCCCTTCCTGGGCCGGCTGGGTCGAACGGGCTCGTGAACGGCCTGTGAGCGCGGCTGCGGGGGCTGGCGCGAGCCATCGGCGGGGGATCGTGATCGGGACCGCCGGCCACGTGGACCACGGCAAGACGGCGCTCGTGCGGGCGTTGACCGGCGTCGAGACGGACCGCTGGCTGGAAGAGCGCAAGCGGGGGCTGACGATAGATCTGGGTTTCGCGCGGCTGGACCTCGACCCCGACCTCGAGACGGGGATCGTCGATGTCCCGGGGCACGAGGATTTCCTGAAGAACATGCTCGCGGGGGCCACGGGCATCGATGTTCTTCTCCTCGTCGTGGCGGCGGACGAGGGTCCGATGCCGCAGACTCTGGAGCACCTTGCGATAGCGGATCTCCTGAACGTGCGGCGAGGGGTCGTGGCCCTTACGAAGAGCGACCGGGTGGACGAGGAGTGGCTTGAGCTCGCGACGGAAACGACCCGGGAGTTGCTCGACGCCGAGCCGACCAGGACTTCATGGGAGATCGTGCCGGTCTCCGCGCTGACGGGTGACGGGATCGAACCGCTAAGGGAAGCGCTCCGCAAGTCGATGGCGGGAGTCCGGGCGGGCAGCGACGATGACCGCTTCCGGCTCCCGGTCGACCGGTCCTTCTCGATCCGGGGCACGGGGACGGTGGTGACCGGCACCGTATGGAGCGGATCCATCAGCACAGGGGACACCGTGCGCGTCTTCCCCGGAGGGGACTCGGCCCGCGTACGCGCACTCCAGGTACATGAGGACCCTCGTCCCCGTGTCACGGCGGGGCGCCGGTGTGCCGCCGCGCTCGTCGGCGTCGCGCCGGCCGCGGTCGAGCGGGGCAGCGTACTCGTCGACACGCCGGAGTGGGAGCCGAGCGAGCGTCTCGGGGTTCGGCTGCGGGCGCTCCCGAGCCGCGACCGGCCTCTACGTCACGGACAGCGTCTCAGGGTCTACCTCGGGACCCGGGAAGTCATGGCCCGGCTGCAGACTGCGGATCGCGAACCTTTCGCGCCCGGGGCGACCGCCTGGGCCGTGCTCGGCCTGGAGGCACCGCTTCTCGCGCGCACGCGGGACCGGGCCATACTCCGCTTCTATTCGCCGGTGACCACGATCGGCGGCGTCCGGGTGGTGGAGCTCAACCCCCCGCCCGACTGGCCATCACGGACGGAAGCCTGGGAACGGATCCTGAATGGCACGCCGGCGGAGGCGATCGCCGCGGCCGTCGCCCTGGAGGGGCTGCGGGGGCTCCCGGTCGCGACAGCACCGATCCGCCTGGGACGGCGGAGCCTCACCCTGGAGACCGGTGCCGAAGAGGCCGGTTGCGTACGCATAGGCGCCCGGTGGTTTGCCGCCGATGCGGCGGCGCGGGCGATGGAGGCCGTGGAGAAAAGCATGACGCGCCTTCATGCCGCGGATCGCCGCGCCCCCGGCGTATCGAAAGAAGCCGTGCGTTCCGCCCTGGCTCCGGTTTGCGACCTCGAGCTGGCGGAGACCGCCGTGCGTCAACTCCTCGCCGAGCGCCGCCTCCTCGAGAGCGGGCCGCGGCTCGCTCTTCCGGGTCATGTGCCTCGCCTGACGCCGGAGGAGGAGGAGGCGCGCACGCGACTCGCGGCGACAATCGAGGCCGCCGGACTGCAGCCGCCCTTGGTCGCGGAACTCGGGAGGACCTTACGCCTGGACCGTGCGGTACTCGACGATCTCCTGCGGCTGCTCCAGGAATCGGGCACGACGAAGGCGGTCACACCCGAACTGCACGTCGCGGCCGCGGCTCTCGAAGCCATGGAGTCGCGGGTACGGGAACTTCTCGCCGATGGCGAGCCAGCCGCCCCCGCGCGGTTCAAGGAGGCGTTCGGTCTCTCCCGAAAGTATCTGATCCCGCTCCTCGAACGTCTCGACCGGGAAGGCGTTACCCGGAGAACCACGGAGGGTAGAGTCTTGGCCCGCCCGCCCGGGTGAAGCTCGGCCCGGGCGGACGAAACTCAGCCCGGGGTCAGCGGACGTGGTACAGGAAACAGCCGCAGTACTCGCACGATTCGACGCGGAGGTTGCGATCCGCCTCCGAGGCGCGAGCCGTGGAGACAGCCACGAAACAGCCGTAGCAGATGCCGTTGATGACCGACGCGACGACCCTTGGGGCCTTGTCGGCGATGCGGCGGTATCGGTCCTTGATGCCGGGCGCCAGCTTTTCCTCCAGCTCTTCGACCTTTTCGTCGAGCGACTGGATCGCGTCCTCGATCTTGATGTCGAAGACCTCCGTCTCCAGGTCCGTGAGCGTGCCGTCCGTCAGACCTCGGCGCTGCATTCGCAGGTCCTGGATCTCGAGCAGGAGTTCGAGCTGCTGGTCCATTACAGGTCCTTCGCCTCGAGCAACTCGATGAACTCCCGCGGACTGGAGAGTTCCGCGAGCGCTTCCGGCACGTCGGCTTCCTTGCCGAACTGCGCGATCTTTCCGAGCACCGGAAGATACTGGTTCGATACCTCGAGAGGCGGCGCGACGATGAGAAAAACGTACCGAACGGGTTTCTCATCGATCGCCTTGAAGTCGAGACCGGAGAGTTTTCGGCCGAACGCGACTCTCAAGCGGGTCACGACGAGCGAACGGCAATGGGGAATCGCGATGCCGCGCCCGATGCCGGTCGAACCGAGGTTCTCCCGCCGCTTCAGCATCTTGTAGAGGATTCCTTCGGACTTTCCATCGAGGCCCAGGCACGACACAAGTTCCTTCAGGGCCTCATCCTTCGTCTCGGCCGCCAGATCGAGATTGATGGCGGACGGAGCGAACAATTCACGAAGCTGCACTTGGATTTATGTCTCCTCCCCGCGAGCGCGGGGCCCATGTCGATCAACAGGAACGGACTCCGCCGGACCCGGCGAACCCCGAGTATACCCGTGCCGGTTTCCGGCTGTCAAAGAATCTCGGGCCCACGGCCGGAACTTGCGCCGCACGCCAGGAGAAACGACCGTACGGGGTAGCCTTGCAGGTGATCAGGGGGGCGACACGGCTTCGACGCGTGAACCGGAAGCCGCGGAAGCGTGCCGAGGTGCCCGGGGCCTCGTTAAACACCGGGAAACTTCAGGTGCCAACGACGGTTTGGCTCTGGCTGCGTAAATCTGCGTAGCCCGTCCCCGGGAGATCCGGGCCCGAGGATCTCCCGGCGGGCGTCGATAAATCGGGCTGGTCACCCCGGAGCGCCGTGAGCCGCGGGTGACGAGAACACGGCGAGAGCCGGGAACACGGCTGGTCTCGTAAGGGGTTGTTCGTGAACCCTCGCGGGACGAGACCCGATCACGAACTACGCACGTAGATGCCGTGGCGGATGGGCTCGCGGACGCGGGTTCGATTCCCGCCGCCTCCACTGGAAATGTTCGGCCCCGGGGCGTCTCCCTCACGGGAGCGCCTCGGCTTTTTTTGCGGCCGGCCCGCCGACGGGTCGAGGAGGTTCCGGATGATTGAAGAACTGCAGCGGAAGATCGGGGACGAGGCGGAGACGCTCCTCCACGAGCTGAACGTCATCCTCCCGAAGGAGATCGAGAAGGCCGTCGCCCAGGGCGACCTGCGAGAGAATTCCGAATACAACGCCGCCCTCGAGCGGCAGGGCTTCGTGCGTGCCCGGCTCGACTATCTGGCCCGCCGGATGTCGCAACTCGGCGAGCTCGATATCGAGAACATCCCGACGGATCGGGTCGGGTTCGGCTCGAGAGTCGCGGTGCGTGACCTGGAGGACGACGAGATCGAGTCCTTCAACCTCACGATCGGTGACGATGTCGACATCGAGAACAACGACATCTCGCTGGAATCGCCCATTGGCCGTGCGCTCCTCGGGAAGAAGAAGGGTGCGCTCGTGAGCGTGAGACTCCCCGCCGGAGGGCGCGAGTTCGAGGTCATCGATTTCGAGACGCTGCACGATCTCTAGCAGCGGCGCTCCCGCCACGGGCGGCCAGCCAGCCGGGCCGTGGTGCGCTAGAAAACCCGGATCGACGGGATGAACTTGCCGGGGTTGGCGCGCACCTCGGCGACGAACGCGTTCAGGTCCACCGCCAGCTTGAGCAGTTCCTCGTAGAGGGTTTCGTCGCTGACGAGCTGTCCGGCCGCCCCTTCGCCGCCCTCGATGAGCCCGAGAATGGAGTCGGCCCGGGTCGCGGATGAGGCGAGCGCGCGGTAGAGGGAATCCGACGACAGCAGACGCCCGAGCGTGCCTTCTCCCGCCGCCAGCGCCGCCGTGACCGTGTCGAGACGCGCGGTCGAGGACACGAGACGGTCGTACAGCTCGGGATCCTCGAGCAGACGGGCCAGCGAACCTTCCCCGTCCGCGATCGGCCCCAGCACGGCCGCGAGGTTCTCGTTGAGGTCGACGAGGCCGTCGTAGAGCGCCTCGTCGACGAGCAGGCGTCCGAGCGAACCCTCGCCGCTCGAGACGCGGGCCAACGTTGCGGAGAGATCGTTCGAGAGCTGTGTGAGGCCGAGGACGGCCTCGGCCGCCTGGCCGAGGAGTTCGTCGTAGCTCAGGGCCGGCGCCGTGCCGATGGTGTCTCCCGGAACCAGGATCGCCGAATCGGGCGACCCCGGTTCGATGTCGATGAGACGGTCGCCGAGCAGTCCCTGCGTGCGCACGCGGGCGCGTGAGCCGCGCCGGATCTGCTCCCGGACCCCCACGTTGACTCCGAGCCAAACCGCGACGGCCGCTTCCGAGCTGCCACGCTCCTCCGGAGTGATGAACTCGACGCGTTCCACCTGGCCCACGCCCCGTCCGGCCACCTGTACGGGGGCTCCGGGGCGGAGCCCCGAGGCGGACTCCATGAGGGCGATGAGTTGATACCGCTCGCCGAACACGTCCCCGATCTGGCCCACGAACAGCACGCACAACCCGAGAAGGACGAAAGAGACGATGAGGACGAGCCCCACGCGCATCTGATCCCAGGTGATCGGTTCCGATCGTCGCATGGTCTCGTTCCGCTCCCTGATTGACCGGTTGGCAGCCCGAGGGCCTTGCCCTGGGCTCTAGTGTGGTGTCGCAGAAATTCCACGGCCATTCGAGCGCCGATGCATCCGCCCCTGCGGCGTTGCTCCTCCTCGCAATAGCTCTGCTATTCCTCGTCGGAGCGCCTTGCAGTACTCGG